>Ga0075117_1001013_pt1 | contig 17861 bp, 7 predicted proteins | sample AntAceMetag02UKJ_FD_69789 | JGI IMG/M metagenome (GOLD analysis project Ga0075117, IMG submission 69789) | Saline lake microbial communities from Ace Lake, Antarctica - Antarctic Ace Lake Metagenome 02UKJ | ecosystem: Environmental > Aquatic > Non-marine Saline and Alkaline > Saline | place... | reverse complement strand
GACAAAGTCTCTCGAACAAACGATGCGTCATCAAAATCAATGTCTATGTCAAGTGTAGCGCGAACATAAGTTTTATCGCCTAAGTATTGATCTGGTCGTTCAATTAGATCTGCAATACCTGCGTATCGATATTTAGGAGTGCCCGGCCATGCTTTGAACTCCGGCTTTCCGTCCCAATCTAGAAACATGATTCCTCGATCTTTTTCTTCGTTCACATCACTAAAGTCATGCGGAAAGCAGTTACCCATGTACTGGACGTTCTGTCTTCTTTGCCTTTTGTGGAAGTGACCAGAGAAAACCCAGTCGAACTTTTTCAAATCTCCGATTGGATATTGACCGTGGTCGGGCATCAATACTTTACTGTTCAACAAGAATGAAGGAAACTCAAAGTGACCGAACAGATATTTTGCATCCATGTTGCAAATCTTTTGCCATTCGTCCTTTAAGACCCAAGGAACTAATCCAACTTGGCCCATACAAACTGGTTCATTAATCAAGTGAACATTCGGAATATCCTTGGCATAATCAATTGAATTGATTTCTCTTTTTTCTTTGTAGAACATATCGTGGTTGCCAACGATAAAATAAACGTCGTCGAAATTATCGGATAGCATCCGTAAAAGAAAGGTTGAGTAACAAAGAGTTGAAATATTGAGTGAAGAACGAACATGATGATAATCACCTAAGAAAAAGCAAGTCTTGATTCCTCTTGCTTTTGCTTCCTTAATCATCCATTCTGTAAATTCTTGACAATCGTTATTGTGTTCTCTCGAGTTATTACGCAGACCCAGATGCATATCTGTGAATGCTACGGCTTTTTCAAATAAATGTTCAGTCACCTATTTTGCATCTCCTTATCTTGTCTTTCTTGATAAGCTTTTTCGTTTTCTTCATCAATATCAGCTAGACGGATTGACATTTCATGCTCGACTTGTGCTGTATGCGAAGGAGAATATCCTCCAGCAATCATCAAGTCATCTCTGATTGTACGTTGTTTCTTCTCAAAATTCAAAAATCCTTTGAACGAGTGATTAATGATTGTGGTATAGAAAGCAAATGGGTTGTCGCCTTTTGATTCGTCGAACTTCAAGGCAACATCAGACAGATGAACAAGTGCTTCGGATCTCATATCATTAATGAATGAATACCCTCGGTAGTTTCCTTTGTGACTGATTCTTTCTACCAGCATCATAATCATTTTTGCTAGTTTGTCAGTTACTCTGCCTTGGTCTTGTTTGAAATAACCGTTGTCGAATCCACCTTCCCAATGGGAACGTAGAACTTCAGTCCACTTGCCGTCAATATAAGCAAAATGTTTGAATGGTGGGAATTTCAGCTTTGGATAAACCAATTTGCCTGACTTGTTTTCTTCTTGCGGAACGTGTTCATGTGTCATTTCACGAACAACCACGTCTTCAAGATTAATATTCCTAGTGTGAACCCTAACTTCGTCGGCTCGTTTGTTACCGGCTTTCGCTGAGATGCCTTCTTCTGCAATCATTTTCTGAACAGCGATTTGGGTTAACCGTTCTGCTCTGGCTTTTCTTGCTTCACGACAACGAGCATCACTCATGCGATTAATGTCATCAACGATAAAGTCATAGTCAAAGTAATCTTCGTCCGTGAAAGCACAATAAGATCGTTTTGATGTATGAATTTCTTTTAAGAGGTCTCGATTATTTAGATAGGCGCGTTTTTGTGCCATTTATACTCCGTGTTTACTTTCTTTATAAGATACAGTCATTTAAGTAAAAACACCAAATAGATTACGGTGTAGAAAAATTCGTTCTCGGAAATGGTAAATACTGGTGTACATTTATTTATGGAGGTAGAAAATGCCCGAACCAGACCTTAGTCCGCAATCAGGGACTGCGCCGGATAGACGAGTTAGATTACGTCCGAAAGACTCAGAAAAAGTAAAGGATTATATCTACGGCGAGGAAGGATCCGATAGTATTCTGGCTATTCTTCGAAAGACTGGAGGTTTGGTATGGCCCTATACTCCTACCGTTAACGTCGCAACAAGCGTTGACTATTCGAGTTATGATCCTGTTCATTCTAACCAAGAATTTTTAGCTTTTTCTAGATCACGTGCGCAACAGATTACTGTGGCTGGAACTTTTACCGCCCAGAATCCAACTGAAGCACAATATCTACTTGCAGGTATGCACTTTCTTCGTTCAGTAACAAAGATGGACTTTGGTATTAATGCCGAACGTCCCGGAACACCTCCTCCGATTTTGTTATTCAGTGCATACGGACAATATATGTTCAATGATCTTCCGGTTGTAGTGACAAACTTTTCGTTTGACCTCCCGGCTGAGAAAGACTACGTAAAGGTCCCGTTGGATATTGATAGAAACCAAGGAAACGTCGGTGAGAATAGTATTGAAAATACCAATTCACCATTCGAAACATGGGTTCCTTCGGAGATGTTGTTGGCAGTTACCTTGACAGTTCAAAATTCACCGAAGAGACAAACCAACACTTTCAACTTGAAAGACTTCAAGTCCGGTGCATTACTTAGAAACAACAGCACAAAGGGGTGGTTCTAATGGCTTTTAATAGATACTCTCCTTACGCAGAAACATCAATAGGTCCTAGGTTTATTGATCATTTTGTTTATCGTTCAATCCCATCAGCTGACACAGATTATGAACTTGAAATTGGTGTTAAATATAACCAGAGACCAGGTTTACTGTCGAAAGATTTATTCGGTACTTCAAAGCTTTGGTGGATATTTGCACAGATGAATCCCGATTTAATAATTGATCCTACATTCGACTTGGTCTCTGGAATGAAAATCATCGTGCCTGATAGAAAAAGAATTTTAGAATTATTCGGATAATCAAAATGACATTACGTTCAGACAAAGAAAAAGCATTTTTGCCAGCAAAACCAAAAAAGATTGAGGGTGAAAAATCAGTTTCTAAAGCTTTTAATTTGCAAGACTTTAAATTTTTAGAAAATGAATTAAATGCTAAATATGATAATGTTTCTTATCATTGGAAATGGTTCATGGTTCCGATCGAAGATCTCAGATCCTATCAAAGAACCTATAATATAAAACAGCTTCCTAACCAAATCGTTTTAGCAGAGTCCGGGGTTAGTTCTCGGTTCAGTATTCACTCAGTTGAAATTGAAAGTTTTGTTGGGGCGAATTATAAATCAAGAAATGTATCCGCTTATAATATCAATCTAGGGTTGAAAGAATCGTTCGGAATGACTTTGTTTGATAAGTTACTCGAAGCGGCCGCTCTTGCCGGCTCGCCGAATATTCAAGAAACTCCGACTTTTATTAGCCTCGGTTTTACTGGATACGACGAAGCAGGACAACCTGTTGATTCGTACGATCAGTTTCTTTGGTATGTCAAACTTTTAGATATTGCTCCAGAATCAGAGTTAAACGGAACAATGTATCAAATTCAAATGGTTCCGATGTCAGATGTAGCTCATAACAAAGACACCTTCAATTTACGCGAAACCATCATAATTAGAGAAGCGGAAAATGTCGGAGAGTTTATTGATAAATTCGAAAGAGAAATCAATAAAACAGAAGAGAAATTCAAAGGTTATATCAAAAATCTTAGGTTATTAGAAGAATTCGAAGACAAGTTCTATAATATTCGTATCGAGAGTGGATCAAAAATCGGGTTTAAGAATTTCAGAGACTTAAAATTCAGAAAAGGTAATGCATCAGAGGCATCGACCGAACGAGACGGAAATTTAGAATTTAAACTTGAAAAAGGTTGGTCTATCTCTAGAGTAATTGACTCAATGTATGCGAACCTTGAAGATTTTTCTGAAGGCGCGCATTCAGGAGAGAAAGCAACAAAACAAGCCTACGAGTTGCAAACGATTCCTAAGATTACTTCCAGAACTAATTACGGATTGTTCTTACCCGAAACACAAGAATACGGTAAGAACATAGAATATATCATTCGTCCTTTTACTGTGAGTAGGATTATCCCGGGCGAAAAGCCAGATGACAAAACCCAACAGAAAAGGACGAGAGAAACTTTAGAACAAATTAAGGATTTAGGGTTGCTTCAGAAAAGATACGATTATATTTTCTCTGGATTGAACACTGAAGTATTGGACACGGCTATTTCTTTGGATACATTATGGGCTGTTTCTATGAGTCTAAGTCCCGCAATGTTGGCATTTAGGTCCGACGATAGGCGATCAAGAGAAAAACCTACCGATCTTTCGACAAAAGAACTTGATAAACAAGAATTAAAAGATTTGAATATCGTTCAACTGTGGGCCCTCCGTCGAGAAACAAGAGACGTTATAGAAGAAAAGAAAGCGTCTTCTAATGCCTTTTCTAGATCTGAAACTGTAATTTCAAAAAACGATCGGATACTGAGTGAAACTATTGCTGAAAAAGAAAAGAGTTTGTCTTCAACTTCTAGGAGTGCAAGTGATTTGAACTTTGCGCAAGGTAGAGTATTACTTGAATCCACCAACGAAACCTTGACTGAAGATGTTTACTCTCAACTTGAAATCAAACCTAGGTATGAACTAAGAACTGATCCGCCGTTTGAGCGGTATACGATTAATGCCACTAAGCCTGATATTGGAGTTCACAAAAGAGTCACCGTTCTAGAACAAGCATACGATAAACGGGGATCGTTGTTGACGATCGAATTAGAAATCAAAGGTGATCCTTTTTGGCTTGGACCGACGGCACTCGAAGCATCGAAAATTAAATTAGGCGACAATACCAGACTGACTAGAAATGCCAAGTATGAGGACGGTGAAAACTCTTTCTACTTTGAATATCGTACTCCGACTGGGGTTGACGATGAAACCGGTTTGGTCGATATAATAATTCTACGGTTATCCGAGGCGTATATTCAGTAACCGAAGTTACTCATAAGTTTGAAGACGGGAAATTTACTCAACGGTTAAAAGCTTATAGAAACATGAACATAAGGGTGAATTAATGTCATATGGAAGAGGATCAATTGGTGATCGGGCCAAAGATGAAAAAATGCATTATGACATTGGTAGAATCTATACTGCCAAGATTAAAGACAACCGAGATCCGGATAGAAACGGAAGACTAAGAGTTTGGATTAAGCAATCACAATTCGATGAAGAAGATTATGAAAAATGGGTAACTGTTAGGTACGCCCCTCCTTTCTGGGGAACCACGCCGGATAACCCGGGCGACCAAAAATCATTCGAGAGTACCAAGAAATCGTACGGAATGTGGTTTGTGCCACCTGACCTTGGCAACGAAGTTTTAATTTGTTTTATCGGTCACCACGATGCGTTCTGGTTTGCTTCAGTTCCGGAAGCATTCATGAACAATATGGTTCCGGGCATCCCTTCCGAGTCAACTTTTGGTTCTGATTCTAAATTACCAGCAGCAGAATATAACAGAGTATTAACTGCAGAGGATAGAACGCGACCTTCACATGATCCCATGGTTAACGGTTTATTGAATCAAGGCCTCGCCGCTGATTATGTTCGAGGACAAACTACGTCGTCTGCCAGAAGAGAAGCGCCAAGTAGATCTCAAGGAATTTTAACACCAAGAGGACATCAAATCGTAATTGACGATGGTTGGAAAACTGACGAACTACCTGATTCGTTAAGATCTTGGTTACTTGAAGAAAATAGAAAATCTGTTGCTAATAGAAAAGACCATCGTGCTCCTGCTTTAAATCCTGCGAACAGGAACTCATCAACAACCGGTGAACGTAACGATGAATTGATTAGATTCCGTACCCGTTCCGGTGCACAGTTATTGATATCGGAGACCTACGGGCACATTTACATGATTACCCGAGACGGTGAATCGTGGATTGAACTAAACAATGACGGCAATATTGACCTTTATGGTACCGGTTCATTCAACGTGCATACGGAACAAGATATCAACTTTAGAGCAGACAACGACATTAACCTAGAAGCTGGAAATAATGTGAATCTAAAAGCCGCAGCTGGAAATATCAAAACGGAATCAGCTGGTGATTACGATCTGGTTGTTGGTGGTGCTATGACTGTTACCGTTACCGGTAACTTGCATCAAGCAACAAACGCCGAAATGGTTCAACAGTCTGGCGGAGGTTTGCATCTTAATTCCGGAGGAGTATTGAACGCAGCCTCAGCAAGTGGATTAAACCTGCGATCTGGTGCTGATATGGTTGCTTCGGGACGATATATTTTCTTTAACGGTCCTGTTGCTGATCCAGCAAACTCTGCAGACTCAGCTACTGCTCCGGTAGTTAACTCGGGCGTTAATATCAAGAGAAGAATCTCTACTCCTATATTCGGACAAGCAAATACTGTGGTTGAAGATAATGTGATCGAAACAATTTCTCAAAGAGTTCCAACACATGAACCGTTTGTTGGTCGTGGATACGAATTCCCTACCCAGCTCCCTATCACTCGTATTGAACGCTAAGAAATATTCGTTTGATTATGAATAAATAATAAAAATGGGAGAAGATTATGCCAGAACTTGAACAGCCATGGGACTTCGCAGGATGCAGTACTCGTAACGGAGAATCTGAACGCTTGTATGATATCGAATTGGTTCAACAAGACTTGCTTAATCATTTCTATACAAGACAAGGTGAACTAGATTGGGCTCCTAATTATGGCTCAGTCATTCCGGACATGCTGTTTGAAACGAGAAACGATAGATCTCAGAATATTATCGAAGATGATGTTCGTAGAATTATTAATTCAGATCAACGCGTGTCTTTACAAGAAATAACCGTAGAAGTTTTAGAGCACGGATATAATGTGGAAGTTCTAATCAATTATTTAGGTCGAAACCCTCCTATCCTTATGCAGATAGAATTCGACAGAAGAAATTTTAATGAGGTTTAAGGATGAGTAACCAACCAATCCGTCAGACAAATCTACTCTTAGGTAGTGACTGGGAAAAGATTTACGAAGCGTTCAATACGGTTAACTTCCAGGCTTCGGATTTTGACACTTACCGTGAGGTGATGGTCGAATACCTAAGAATAAATTTCCCTGAAGACTTCGACGACTGGATTGAAAACTCTGAATTTGTTATGATCATGGATTTGATCGCTTACCTCGGTCAGAACCTGGCATACAAAACAGATTTGAATACTCGTGATAACTTTATTGATACAAGTGAGCGTCGTGATTCTATTCTTCGCCTTGCGGAAATGGTTGCATATAATCCTAGCAGAAACTTACCTGCTAATGGATTAGCAAAAATTACAGAGATTCAAACCAACCAAGATGTACGAGATTCAAACGGAAACAGTCTTCAAGGTGTTGCAATTCGTTGGAACGACGAAACAAATGAGGATTGGTTAGAACAGTGGAATGCAGTACTGAATTCTTCGTTGTCCACATCTAACCCAGTCGGTACCCCGGTTAAGGTAGGAACAGTCAATTCAATTCTTACTTATCTTTATCAATCTAACTCGGTCAATTTTAGAAACGTGGTTTATCCGTTCACATCAAACGTGAATGGATCAAGAGTAGACTTTGAAGTAGTCAACCCTGACTTTGTTGATGAAGGAACATTTTCTGAAAGAGAACCTAATCCAGAAAACCCATTCTACTTTTTATATCGAAATGACGGTACCGGTAACGGATCAACTGACACCGGTTATTTTGTTTATTTCAAGCAGGGGTCATTAAGCACCTCTGATTACAATTATGACCAACCAATTGAGAACAGAGTAACTCGAATCAATATTGATAATATCAACGAAAATGATATTTGGGCACAAGAAATTAATGAAACAACCGGGTCTATTCGTCAGAAGTGGACAAAAGTTGACAACACTGAAAATATCTATTATAATTCGTTAGGTAAGAACGTAAGAAATATTTTCCAGGTACAGACCAGAGACGAAGATCAAGTTTCTATCCGCTGGCCAGATGGTAGATTCGGTGACGTTCCTTTCGGTGTGTTCAGAGTTTGGCACAGAACCTCGAATGGTTTGACTTATCAAATCAATTCTAAAGACATTCGTGATATCCAAATTTCAATTCCTTATAACCGAAACACTGGAACAACCGACGAACAATTCAACTTGACTGTGCGTTTCTCTTTGCAGTATCCTGTAACCAACAGCACACCAAGAGAAACTACTGAACAGATTAGAAGAAGAGCGCCGCAGCAGTATTACACTCAGAACAGAATGGTTAACGGTGAAGATTATCAAATTTTCCCATTGCTTTCTGGAAACTTGTTGCGTAAAACCAAAGCAATTAACAGAACATTCGCAGGTCATTCTCGCTATATCGATTTGAATGATCCGACCGGTTCAACGCAGAACACGAACGTATTCAGTGAAGATGGAATTTTGTATCGTAACACCTACACGGTAAACGATGAAGAACTGCTCCCGACCACAAAATCTTATGAAGAAATTGTAAGCTCAAAGGTTGTTCCGTTACTTGATGATACAGACTTTGCTAACTTTTTCTATAAGAACTTTGATTCTTATTCTTGGGTAATTGGGGCGACTAGAGTTAAGTGGGAACAAGCAACAAGTGCGACGTTCTCATCGACTGGTAAATTTGTTGATTCAGAATCTGCGGATTCTCCTGTGATTATTGGAGATACCGGAACCGGTAATGCGGTTTATGTCCGAGAAGGAGCGTTGCTAAGGTTTGTTAACACTGCAAGCGGCTTACCGGGTGATCCTGGATACGAAGAAAAGTGGGCAAAGATTGAATCTGTTTCTGGAACTGGAATTACTGATCTTGCATCAGGTTCTGGCCCGGTTATTTTGAACGAATCGGTCACTGATGGTTGGTACGTTGATATTTTCTACACCAGTTTTAGAAGAACTTTCTCAACCAGTGAACTCGAAACAATTACTGAAGAGATGGATAATCTAAATACCTTTGCTCTTCGTTATAATCAGTCATTGGATTCTTGGTTCTTAATTCTAGAGAACAATATCAACCTTGATGATCCTTGGAGTGAAGCAGCCGCTGGTGATACTGGTGAAACAAACGCAGATGCTTCTTGGTTAATCTTGGCAGAGTATTCGTCTGACAAATGGACATTCACTGTTAGATATTTGGAATACGTTTGGGAATCACTTGAAGACATTAGATTCTACTTTACAAATAACCGAAGAGTAAATGATTTAGAAACCGGTATTGCTATTCGAGACTTTATTAAGTTACTTCGAATTAACGAGACCGCAGACGGAACTGCTATCCTAGGACAAGAATATAAATGGTTCCTATCCGAGCCTATCACTTATGCCGACGGATATGTCGAACCAAGAAGAGTAAGGTTAGCATTGGTAGATACAGATGCTGATGGTGTTCCGGATAATCCGAAGCAGTATGAAGAAATTGTTGATCCTGTTGTGAGTCCGACTGTTGCAGATAACCGCTATGTATTTTGGAGAAAAGATATCAGCACAGAAGGGTATGAATATTATCGTCCAATGATTGATGAGGATGACTTTACTTTCACTATTGTTCAAGAAGAAGCTGACATCGTAACAACTGATTCAGTTACCGGAGACGTGTTCTATTCAATCGACGAAGACTCGTTTAAAGAATGGGCCGGATCAAGTTTGATTGATCCAGAAGCTGATGATTACTACTGGAGAGAAGGACGAGACAGTTTGATTTTCCAGTGGAAGCATTTCGCAGATCAAAGAACACGTATCGATCCTTCTCCGTCAAACATCATGGACATCTACGTTTTGACTGAAGAGTATTATAAAGACGTTACTACTTGGCAAAATACAACCGGATCAACTATTGCTACGTTCCCTGAGCCACCTACAACCAACGATCTCTCGATTACTTTCGGTGATCTCGAACAATTTAAATCAGCTTCGGATACCATTATTTGGCATTCGGCAAAATTCAAAATTTTGTTTGGTAGTGGCTCGACTGATAGTGTTCGTTCGACATTCAACGTAACAAAGGTTCCGGGAACATTATTGTCTGACAACGAAATTAAGCAGTCAGTAATTGACGCGATTAACGAATTCTTTAATGTTGATAACTGGGACTTTGGTGAAAGTTTCTACTTCACAGAGCTTGCTGCTTATATTCACCAACAGAATCCAACGGTTGTTGCGCAGGTGGTTATTGTTCCGGTACAGGACAGTTCAAAGTTTGGTAACCTTTTCCAAATTAGAGCAGACCACAATGAATTGTTCTTATCAACTGCGCAGGTAACTGATGTCAATATCGTGAATAACTTGACAGCAACTAACTCTAAGATCGGATCGTAAAGTAAAGACTCTAGAAAATCATAATTCTAAAACGGTAAATAGTTACAGAATTCAATAGAAGGTAACTAATGGCAGATTTTTCACCTAAGATCAAAAGAGAAGAGACCAAACCAGAAGCTAGAGATATCTTAACAAGATTACCTGGATTTTTGCAAGGACACGAAGATGTTAAGAGATTCTTTAAGGGCGTTGCTAACCATTTCTTTGAACCATCTGAACTTGAAGAGATCAGCGGTTTCGTCGGTAGACGCTCGACGGTATTTAATCCCAACGACTTTTATATTCCGGAAGCAACCCCTTCCCGACAGAACTATCAGTTAGAACCTATCGCTGTTTCTAGAGACGCAGAAGAGAATATCAATTATTTCCGTTTCTACGAAGATTTGGTTGATAACTTGCGTGTTCAGGGATCACTTACCGAGAACCACGCTAGATTATTTGAGTCAGAATTCTGGTCATGGTGTCCGCCTATCAACCCAGACATGCTCATCAACTTCTCAAACTATTATTGGTTAGAAGAAGGCCCTCCGGTTATTGAAGTTACCGAGAATACGAACGTTGTGCTTGACATGATCGGACAAGTGAATTATACTTTCCCTGACGGCACAGAGGCACAGTCAGGCCAGCGAGTCCTTTTCCTTGACGACGATAACACAGAATTCAACAACGTCAATTTCTTGGTAGTGAACGTTGGTAGATCTATCCGTTTACTTGACGACTCAGAGTTTGATGGTGTAGTTTCAGGAAGCACTGACCAAGATTATATCGTTATGGAAAGAGGAGCAAATGACCACAACGCTTGGTCTGTTCGTAACCGTTGGTTCCATAGAAATCAAATTTCTAACGTCGACTTGACTAACATCATTGCTGTTCAGGCTCGCCGTCCAATCATTCAGTTCGAAGCAGATCTTCAACTCAGAGACATGGGACGTTTAGCAAGAGACCCAGTAAATTTGATCCACAACGGTCCGTTGTCTTCTATTCAAGGCGAAACAACCGTATCAGTTGATGGTGTTCTAGTAACCGACGGAATGAGAATTCTTGTTACTGGAGAACCAACAGCAGGACAAAATAATATCGTTTATAGAGTTACCGGGCAAGCCGAAATTGGTGTTTATGTTCTAGTGAAAGAAGTTGACGGATTAAATGTCGACGGAACCCCATCAGAGGACGAAGTCCTTCGAATTACCCAAGGCGTTTCTAACGCAAGAAAAAGACTATATTGGGACGGGACTGCGTGGATTACTGGGCAATCAAAAGACTCAATTAACCAGTATCCGTTGTTTGAGCTTTATGATATTGACGGTATTCCTTTGGACGACGAAGGTATCTATCCTGGTTCAGATTTCGACGGAAGCTTTTTGTTTGGTTTCAGACAGGAAGATGAAAATCCGGTAGACGATGTATTAGGCCTTCGACTTGCTTTCAATACTTTTGGTGAAATCATTTATGAAGCAAACCTTCAGACCGAAGACTTCTTTTATGACGAAGACTCAGTTACTCGTTCAGCTATTGAAGGTTTGAAATTCTTTCGAGTTAACGCAACTACTGCGGCGTTTGACACCTACGAAACAGATTGGAGAAATCCGGGATGGCTTAGTCGTCAAAGTGTTTCTGACACATTCTCCATTAAGCAGCGGGAAACTTCAACCGGAACTGTAGAATTTCCTAGAACTTATCAACTTTCACAAACACCTGAGCCAGAAGTATTCGGACAATACGAAACTCTTCGTGTTTTCTTAAACGGCCGATTACTTGACGAAGGTACTGATTATTTGGTTTCGGGGGACGAAATCGAACTTAGTCTTACTTTATCGTTAGAAGACAACGATTTCTTAGATGCAAGATCTTTTGACCGAGACCGAGAAATTCCGTTAAACGGAAACGGATACTATCGTATTCCAACAAACTTACAAGCCAACCCGAACAACGAAAAAGTTACGATCATTTCTTATAACGAATTGTTCGAACACTTTATCAGTATCATCGAGAACCAGCAAGGAATCGATGGTCGACTTTACGGAATTAATAATTTCAACTCTACCGCAAGAAACCTCTCTGCAGGCACGGAGATTATTCAACATTCCGGTGCGTTGTTGAAGCTTATGTTCTTGAACCAAGACAAAGAGTATAATGTTCGGAATGCTATTAGGTACACTGAACTAGAATATGATCGTTGGTATTCTAAAGTAGAGTCGATCGCCAAGCAATGGATTCAGCAAGGTTTGTTTGAGGATTATGCTTCTAATGATTTGTTTATTGATGCAATCATCAGTCAAATCAACGCAGGTAAAGATGAGACTTTCCCTTTCAAGAATTCAGGCATGATCGGCGATGATCTTTACATTCCACCTACTCCTTCTTACCTAGGATTTGCACAGGTTTATGCTCCCGGGACGTTTGTTGATGATACCATTACCAACAGATCAGTTCGTTGGAGAAGAGGTCATGACGGTTCTTTGACACAGATTATTGGCGGCGATCTTGATGACGTGATGTTGCAGCTCGAACAGAGAATTTATGATTCTATCCAACCTGATTTTAAGAATGTCCACCCTGAATTTAGTCACTTCGAGGTTGCTCCAGGAAAGTACAGAGAATCAGCTTATTCAAGAATAGAGTGGAATAAAATTATGCGTCCGATGTTTGAGAACTGGGCTTTCCAGACGGGCGTCGACCACAAACCGAATACTTTCTATGTTCAGTCAGACCTATTCACTTATAATTACAGCAGAACTCCTGACAGATTTGGTGAAACAATGCCAGGTCATTGGAGAGGAATTTATCGTTATTATTTCGACACCGACAGACCGCATACTCATCCTTGGGAAATGCTTGGCTTAGGTGAGAAACCGTCATGGTGGGTAAGTGAATACGGCGCTGCGCCTTATACTCGTGAAAATACAACGATGTGGCGAGACCTAGAAGCTGGAAGAATCGCACAAGGTACTCGTGCGGGTATTGATATTCGTTTTGCTCGTCCCGGTCTTTCAAGTGTTATTCCGATTGATGCAGCTGGTGAAATACTTGATCCAGTCGCTGCGGGAATTATTCCGCAAGCACCTTCAGTTGCATTCGCCGAGGAAAATTTCAAATTCGGTGATGTTAGTCCGGTAGAATGGATTTGGCGAATTTCGAACGTATTTCCGTTTGCACAGGCAGCAACTGCGTACCTTGCCCGACCTGGTGAGTGGTTAGAAAAAACATGGGATACTGCTGGGACTTCAAGATATTTCCGTAACCAAGTTCAAACGCAGTTTGTTTATGACGATACAAGAAGTCGAAAAAGTTCTGCAGAAGACACAATTCATACTGATACCAACAGAGAAATTGGATCACAGCAATGGGTTGCTGATTTCTGGCTTTACAAAGGGTTGAACAGGACAACTGATTTGGGTGACAAGATTAATGACTTGACTGTTCAGCTTGGTCACCGTGCCGGATCATTTGTAAACATCGACGGATTTAGAATTACCTCTGATAATTTTGGATTGTTGCCAAGCGAAAATGTGAAAACTGTTTTGGTAAAGTCTGCATCAAGAAGAGAACCGGTTTACTCTGGTTTGATTGTTCGTTGGGACGGAACAAATTATCGAATCCGGGGATATGATCCATTGTATCCTACCCTGGGTTATTTCACTCCTAACCAATCCGGAACCAAATCAAACTTTACTTTCGGTAAATTGACTTCTACCTTGTATTCGAAGTTTAATGCAGTCGAAAAGACTTACGAATACGATGATCTTATTTCTACTATTCAAGACGTGACTAACATTGTTATGGGTTACGGTGCGTGGTTAGAAAGCGAGGGTTGGATTTTCGACGAGCACCTATCAGATACCAACGAGATTAACGACTGGCGCCGTATGGCAAAAGAATTTGTCAAATGGGCTGACGGTGGATTGGAAGAAGACGACGTATTGTTCTTGTCTCCGTATTCATCTGAAGCGGCTTTCCAATCTGAATTTGGTTTGGTTGATAGAATCACACAATACACGAACGGATCCTGGACTGCGCTTGACTACGAAGCGATTCCTATGAGAACAGAATCATTTAATGTTTCTAGACTAGACAATCAAGTGAATATTAGACATGACAATACAGAACCGCTGGCGTTCTTAAGATTGACTGTTATTGAATATGATCACGGTTTCATTTTTGATAACTCAACTAAGTTCGGAGATCTAATTTACGATCCAGCAATTAACCTTCGCCAAAGAAGATTTAGAACTATTGGAAACCGAGTTAAGTTTTGGAACGGTCGCTTTGATGCCCCTGGATATCTTATTCAAGAAACGACTGTTATCCCGAACTATGATACTCGTGCAGACAATATCAGAAAGTTTTATGATCCTTATTCTATTGGCGCATCTTCTGCAGCATTTAATCATGCAAGGCATTTGGTAGGATACCAGCGCCGTGATCACATGCAGCAAATGCTATTAGATGATAGATCACAGTTCAACTTCTTCCGTGGATTTCTAGAAGAGAAAGGAACGAAAGTATCGTTTGATAGATTACTTCGTTCTACGTTTATTCGTAACTCACAAGAAGACTTCCAGGTCTTCGAAGAGTGGGCATTCAAGGTTGGTGAGTATGGTGCCAGAGATATTAGAACTTCACTAGAATTTGCCTTGTTGCAAACTGACATCAAAGCTGATCCGCAGACGGTTACCTTCACAACTGATCAAACGGTTGTTGATTCAAGACTAGATCAAGTAATCACTATTCCTATCAATGATTCGCGTTGGATTAGAACTGCTACAAATAGTTTCTCGAACAAATTCTATTTGCGAAACTTCACAAACATTATTGGTAAAGACTTACCAACAGGTGGTTGGGCACAGCTTGGTGAATTGGATTATCTTGTTGCAGGTGAGACTGAATTCGCCACAGTTTACGAAGATCAAAGTTCCGCTATTACTGAAGGACAAGATGTTTGGGTTGTTAAAGACAATAAAGGTGATTGGGACATTAGACGATTCTCCAGAAAAGGCAAAGTTAATTTGTTTGAAGCTGGAACTGAAACAACCGATCCAGTTACTGTTAGAACTTTTGTACCGCATACCCTAAGCGTAGGTGATCAAGTCATCTTCCCAACAACGACATCGACTGCTCCGGATTATACCGGAACACAAACGGTGTCTGCGGTTATTGATGCTTATCATTTCCAAATTGATACTCCGGCAACTGACGGTATGTCTTGGATTACTGAAGCAGTTGCAGCAGATCAGTCACCTGTCACAAGTTACGGATACAGCTTGATTATTGATGCAACCAACATTTTGTTCACTACGACTGATCTAAACGAATTTAGCACGACAACAAGTCCCGAGAATCTTAATCTTGGTGGACTCGACCTAACAGTTGACGGAGACTCAGTTACTTTCATCGGAAACATCGTAACTGGGTTGACAACAAATCCGAATTTACGCTCGGCAGGTCCTTCAACTTCCATGACAATCGAAGGATATCCTATTACCTTTGAGCACACCAACCAAGTTGGCGACACGATTAACCCAACAGTCGTAGTCGACGGCACAAACGGTATCAATATTAACGGTACCGATGTGGTATGGACCGGTACCGGTGACTTGGATGCAATTATTAATGACATCAATACCGCAGCGATTAATAGAATTTTTGCAGATAAAGGTGGTTCGTCAAGTAATCGTCTAAGAATTTGGAACTATGCCGACAATCCAATCACGTTGCGATCAATCGGAACAACCGAAGATGCTCTTGAAGAATTAGGATTTGCTTTCAACACTAACGTGACTGGAACAAACACCACTCCGGTTGTCACTGTTGATGCTTCAAACGGTTTGAATATTAACGGAAGCGTTGTTGTCTTTACTGGCGCGGGTGATACAACAGCAATCGTGAATGACATCAATACCGCAGCGATTCCGGATCTTACTGCATTGGATGTTGGTGGGGCAGTTGATATTACTCACGGAACGGGTGGAGACATCTACATTTACAACGTCGATGCTGCAGAAGATGCCGTAGAGATTATCGGATTCGATCAAGTCTATGCTGGCAAAACCACTGCAGACTATGTTGGTGTAATGAACACAGCATTTGATATTACCGACATCGAAGCAACGGATGTAGCAGGACAAATTCAACTCGAGAAAAAGAACGGCGGATCAATCACAATTGCAGACGGAACAGGAACTCCGTCAGTTGACTTCGGTCTAAGAACTTTCTATGCAAGTAGAACACTCACACAAATTGTGGCCGAAATGGTTGCAGCGGGAATGCCGGCAACTGAAGAATCAGACACTAGCGTCTCGTTCTCGTTCGGTAACTCAACTATTATTGCTATCACAGGAACGGCGGCAACTCAGCTTGGATTAGAGAGTGAATACAGAGCAACGGTTTCTTATGCAGACGTGGTATCTCAGATAAATGCCGCAAGCATTCCGAATGTTGAATTTGAAAATGCAAACGGTTTCTTGACATTTAGAAAATTAGATGGTACGGCGTTGTCATTCTCCGGAAACGCAGCTTCTGACTTTGGATTCGATGCAACATATACAGCAGTAGGAACAGGACCGGACTTTTATATTTGGAAAACAATGCGACGTGATAGTGTTGCTAATCTAGGAACTTCCGCACCGACTGATGGATGGTTAGCCGGTGAGAGACAATTTGTCAATCCTGACAGTGAAGTGAATCTAGGTCTAACTGATTCCGGCAATCCTCGTTGGTCTGTTTATGAATACAATGGCGCAACATGGGATCAAGTAAGATATCAAAAGGATAGAATAGACACGGCAATCATCGAATCAGTGTTCTTATTTGATAAAATTTCGAATCAGACTATTAGTCAATTGTCTGTTTGGGATCCTATTAAGAGAGCAATCCCGGGCAAAGCAACATCAGAAGTTTATTACATGCTGGAAATCGACCCGGCCGTTTATAATACCGGCGATGATACCTCGGTTATTCAGAACACTGAATCAGCTTGGGGTATTGAACAAGTCGGAAGAGTTTGGTGGGACATTAATGCAGTAAGATACTTAGACTACGAACAAAGCAATTTGGCTTATCGTAGAAAGTATTGGGGCAGAAAGCTTCCGGGATCTTCTATTGACCTTTACGAGTGGACTCGTTCACCGGTTCCGCCATCTGGTTGGGATACCTACGTTTCGGATCAATCAGCAAATGCAAGTTCAGATTATCTTCCAAGTGGAACAGTCAAGAATAGCGATAACCCTGCTTGGGTAGAAAGAGTAGAATTTGATAAGTCCACTCAACATAACAGGACGTTCTATTATTTCTGGGTATTGAATCCTCGTTATCGACCGAATAAACCGTTTAGAAAGATTTCGGCATTCGATGCGAAAAACATTATCGACTCTCCAAAGACATCAGGAGTTCTTTACTTCAGTCCGGTTGAAACCCAAGCAGTTGAAGGTGTTTACACCAGTTCGTTTATTGTTGGAAATACAACGAACATTGTCATTAACGATGACGTCATTGTTCAAGTCAACTTTAGAAAAGACCCGAGTGATGATCAGAATGTCCACAAAGAATGGAAGCTTCTACGTGAGACATCTGATGATTTGGTTCCAACTTCAATTTGGACTAAACTGAAATATAGCCTTGTAGGTGAGGATGCCACAGGAC
>Ga0075117_1001010_pt1 | contig 17888 bp, 29 predicted proteins | sample AntAceMetag02UKJ_FD_69789 | JGI IMG/M metagenome (GOLD analysis project Ga0075117, IMG submission 69789) | Saline lake microbial communities from Ace Lake, Antarctica - Antarctic Ace Lake Metagenome 02UKJ | ecosystem: Environmental > Aquatic > Non-marine Saline and Alkaline > Saline | place... | reverse complement strand
AGGCATTAACTGCATTAACCGACAATATAGACGTATGGCTTGAAACTGGTGTGACTGCGGATAAAGAAACAAGTAAGCGATTATATGACAATGCAAAAATAGCTATCAATAAAGCCCTATTGTAGCATTGTTTGTAACAAGAAAATAAAGATAAGCGTTAAGCGACCCTTTAGGGTTATCTTTTATTTTCTGTTATCATGTTGAAAACTATACAAAGAGATGAACAAAGACATAATATTTAACCCACAGTCTCACCCTAACATGAATAAATGGAGTGTATCAGTTGTTGATATGGGTAATAGTGGTACTCATATTAATTACAATGTGATACATAATAGCGTGTGTGATAGAAAATACTTCAACACGCAAGAAGAAGCACTTGATGATGGGTTTTCGGCTTATAAAGATTATCTTAAAGAAGATGACGCTAAAAGAACTTGAGCCAAAACTAAGGGGGGTAAATCCAATCATACCAATAAGATTATCTCAATGTGAGGTAGTCACGAATCATGAAAATTTTATAAATAACCACATAAGCTTTTTAAAGGCTAACAGTGGAAACGAGCGTTACAAACCATATTTTAAACGATTAATTAATTACTATGAAAAAGCAAGAAACACCCACTAGAGAAATGTGGACACTAGACAAGATTAAGATCAAAGCCGTTAGGGATTCGGTAGATTTTAAATCAACATTTCCTCACGTAATCGGACAAGACACGTATCAACTTCCAAAAGACGGGCTTTATCCTATACCCCCACACCCTGATTTGGTGAACCAGTTAGAAGCATTAAAGTATAGATTAGCCCATTACTTTGGCTATACTTTGGTAAAGACGCTTATAACTGACAAGAAGTTTGGAGCAGATAAGGCACAAATTCAGCTTGTTGAAAACCTTGTCGAGGTGTATTTAGAAAACATTGAGGTTACAGGGGTGTCATTCACAGGGAAAGAGCGTTTAGCAGTTTGTATAAGCGGAACATATAACGGTAATTCGATCAACACAAAGCCGCTTTACTTTTCAAATGAAGAGTACGGGGAAAGCTTAGAGGCTATTTGTAACGGTATTTGTGATGAGGCATATCTTTATGTGTTTGAAGGGAAAAAAGCACAACTTGAAATGGCTTTTAATGAAGACGAGGAAGATGATTTAATGAGTGCTTTAAATGTCGAATAGCTACAAGACATCTAACGGTGAAAGAGTTAAGAAGTCAATAATTGATTTAAGGGTTAGAGAGGCTAAGAAATTAGCCCTCACCCTTCAATTAGATGAACACGGTTATAATTTCTGTGAGGATTGTGGAATTAATGCGAATCAAGGCTTACCTTTAGATTGTTCACATGAAATAAGCGTAGACGAATGCCAAAAAACGGGGCGGTCTGAATTAGCGTATGACTACAACAACATTAAAATAAGGTGTCGAAAGTGCCACCAAATAAAAGATAAACTATACTAAGATGAATAGAGTAGTAAAAAAAGCAAGGTGGGTGATGTGTTGTAGGGAATTAGTAACGGTAAAAGTTAGCGTTGAACTGTTCGAAATGTATGAAGATGTTTTTGAAAAGTGGGAAAAAATGATTGTTAAAAAACACGCTCCAAGCAAAGCAAGTGAAATTATGATTAGGGCTTTTAACATGTATTTGAATGACGAGGGTTGAGATGGATGTCCCCTTTATTGATAAAAACGGTATGTTAAAGATTGAAGGGTATTGGGGCGATACTAAGAACACTTACAATGTGGTTGGGCTAGTAAGGCATGACTCACACATTACGTTGCTCTTAACACCTTAAAATCAGTGTCTTTGTTGATTATTTTAAAATAAGGTATATTTGAAATAAATCTTAAAACAAAATAAAAATAATCATGGGAACACTAGATTGTAATTGCCCTATACCGTCAGCACTAGCAGACGTTCCATATAACCCTTGTGCTGATGCTTTCGGGAAAGTTGGAAGAATGGTATTTCAAAGACTTGACGATACTACAAACATTTTTGAAACAGCAACAAACGACATCTCAGAGGAAGCAAGCTGGACACCTTTAACGGTTGCGGTAGATGATACTAAAGTTGTTGTCTCTCCTATCTTGGAAGATGTCCAATTCACAGAACCTGCGGTTTTAGAAGATTCTGAAAATCTTGATGGCGCTCCTATTAAAATAGGTTCTGGACCACAGCCAGTAGAAGCGATGTTTAGAAATCCAACTGCTGAACAAATCACAGCATTGAAAGCCTTGTCATGTGAACCAAACCTTGTTGTTTATTTCATTGATAACAATGGTAAAATTAAAAACCGTTTGATTTCCGCAGGAGTAAACGCAGGGATAAAAATATCACCTCAAACGTTTATTGTAACTGACCCATCAAGAGGCGGTGCGCGTGTCGATCAATTCAAATGTAAGATTCAATTTACATTACCATCAAATTGGTTCAACACAACTATAAACAGCATCCCAGAGGCTGGCTTTGATCCATTAAATGACATTAAGCCATGATAAAACTAGAGACCATCCCAAAGAAGGAAGGACAAAAGGCGCGTATAGAATCGTTCACTTTAAAACAAGCTGAAAGCATTCTTAAAAGGTCTAAGAACTGGAAAATCCAAGATGAAAGTAAATATGTATTTAAGGATGGCTCAATCTTGACCAAAGCGAAGAAAGAAGAAGGTAAGTAGTTGCAACAGGCTTACTAACCGTAACCTATGGTGATTTAAAAGCCTCTCTTTAATTAGGGGGGCTTTTTTTATGAACAAAATACAAGTATCTTTAAGCTCTTTATTTAGCCTATTTTTTAAAAAGAATAGATACCCTGCGCTTCATCTCCGTAGGGTATTCTTGTTTTACGGCAAAAATAAATATTTAAAATAGTTTGTAACCTACGTTTATAATAGTATATTTGAAAAGCTAAATAATTATAGATATGATAATATGTCACTACTGTGAAGAAGAAATAGAAAAAGAACGTGTAACAAAAGACCACGTTGTCCCAAAACAAAAAATAAGACAATTAATATCTAGAAACGAAGGGTTTAGTAACCATTTAGACTTAGAAAAAAACATTGTTTTAGCTTGTTTCCATTGCAACTTTAACAAGGGAAACAAGGATTATAATAGTTTTAAAATGCTAGGTGTTGCCACAATTAGACACCTGAAAAAATTACTAATTAATAAGCAGTTAAAGGCAACTCCAATAAAGAAAAAAAAATACAAACGCAAAAAATTTAACTAATAAAGAGATGAAGAAAAAAAGACGTAAAGAACAAATACTAAAAACAAGATGAAAACAGACTTAACAATAATATCAATCTCTGCTATTACATGTAGTTTGTTAGCTACTTGTTTAATTGTATTGATTATTGGCTAATGTAAAAACATGTGCCTGTTTCAACGGCTCTAATAAGAATAGTAGCCCAAATACAGCACAATGATTGATTGAAAAACAAATATTACAAACCTAATAATAGCTTAACAAAAAGCACCTTAGCAGGCTATTATTTTTATTTATTGTTAGGGTGCGTTATTTTATGAACAATATTGAAAATAGAACAACATTTTATACTGAGAAATTTGATAAGCACTTATGCGAATGCACGGGCATAATTGCATTAAATAAAGGCGATAGATTTACAGACAAAAAAGGTGATGTATATGAAGTTGTTTGGAACTTATTTAATGTAACAGATATGATAATGGTTTATCACGGTAAATTAATAGTGGGAGCTTAATGCACCCTAACACAGAAATAAAACAAGCGTTAAGCGTTGCGACTGAAATGAGTGTGTTTTTATTTCCTGTTATGAGGTTAAAAACAATCTTATAATAATTGCTTATATTTATCACACCGAAAGCAATCGGTAAAGGAAAGAACTAAAAGTAATTAGTATGGAACAAAGCGATCAAGTAAAGGAAACCGCTAGGGTATATAAAGAGAAGCTAATCAAGGTCATCGAAGCTGAAAAGCTATATTTTATTGAGGACGCATGTGTTAGCGCAGGAATGAGTAAGACCACTTTTTATTACTATTACCCTAAAGGATTGGACGATTTTAACGAACTAAAGGCACTTTTAGACGATAATAAGATAGCCTTAAAAAAAAGACTTCGTAATAAGTGGGAGCTTTCAGATAAGCCAGCTTTGCAAATAGGACTTATGAAGTTAGTGGGGTCAGAGGAAGAACGAAAAAGGCTTACTTCATCATATCAAGACGTTACAACCAAGGGAAACGCTATATCAGCCGATTTAAGCAACTATTCAAACAAAGAATTAAGAGACAGATTAGACATGATTGATTCGATTCAAGACCACGAAGAGGATGAAGATGAGTAATCTTGGAATATTCATATAAACGGGGGGCTCAACGGGCATATTTCGGAGACCACCATTCATAATTTCATATAAATAAAGTAAAAGAGATGTTAAATTCAGTAAGCCTTATAGGCAGATTAGGTAAAGAAGTAGAAGTAAAAGTACTTCAAAGCGGAATGAAGGTCGCCACGTTAACGATTGCTACATCAGAAAGCTACAAGGACAAGACAACGGGTGAAAAGGTAGAGCAAACAGAATGGCATCAAGTAAATCTATGGGATAAACTAGCGGATATAGCGGAAAAGTATCTTATGAAAGGCTCTTTAGTGTTCATTGAAGGAAAGATTCAAACAAGAACATACGATGATAAGAATGGCGAAAAGCGTTATGCTACGAGTATTAAGGGCAACAGCTTAAAGATGCTAGGGTCAAAGGGCGATAGTTAAAGCGTGGAATCAAAGCCAAGTCAAGAGCATTTCAAGTATAGACGTGTTGATACTATGGAATTATTGAGTGATAAACAGACACACGAAACATACATTTACGACTGCATAATCAACAAATCTTGAACGCCTCTAACTGCAAATATTAAGCGCGCTTATTCGAGATGTTTTCCATGCCTCAATTGTTGCAGCGAAAGAGGTTTAATTATTCCAAATGAAACAATCTAACAACCATGTCAAATTTAACATACGTGATATAGTCTATCTAAAAACAGATACTGACCAGCTAGAGCGAATGATAACAGGTATTACTATCCGTGAGGATGGGGCGACATATGAGTTGTCACAGGGCTGCAATTGTTCGTGGCATTATGAGTTTGAGTTAACAATGACTAGGGATATTTTAAGGGCTACTACAAATTGAATCACAGGTTAGAAATTATATTAACACTTTACAAGCGTGGGGACTACTCCGCGCTTGGTTTGTTTGATAAGCAAATAGAAGCATTGAGATATCTAAACGATGAAACAACAACAGAGCTATTGTATGGAGGTGCTGCAAGGGGTGGTAAATCTGTGGTGCTTTGTTATTGGAAGCATTTGAGAAGGTTAACACTTTCGGGTAGTCATGGGCTAATAGCAAGGGAGGAAATGACTAAGCTAAAAGATACTACACAGAAAACATTCTTTGAGGTTGCTGGATGGCTTGGGTTGGTTGAAGATGAAGATTATGTATATCATTCGGGTAGGCAAATGGTTGAATATTCAAACGGCTCAACCGAAATTTTTAGAGACCTTAAATATCTACCACAAAGAGACCCTAATTTTGACCGTATAGGGTCGTATGATTTAACTGACGTGGCCATTGATGAAGCACAGCAAACTCATTGGAGAGCCAGGGAGGTTTTAAAGGGTAGGTGTTCAGAACTTAGGGGTGTCAATGAATCAATTGTAAAAGGGGTTAAGGTTGTTGAAGAGTGGGTAACAATACCAAAGGCTTACTATTCGTGCAACCCGTCTAAAAACTGGGTGTACTCTATATTTTACGCACCATATAAAAATGGAACGCTAGCAAATCAAATGAAGTTTATCAGTGCCTTACCTAGTGATAACCCACATGTTGAGCAATCCTACATCGACAATTTAAAAACAGCGGACAAGATAACACGCGAACGATTGTTGTATGGAAACTTTGACTATGATGATGACCCAGATTCATTAGTTGAATGGGGTTCTATTGTTGACCTATTCAATAACGACCATGTAACACCTAAATTAAACGATAGATGGATAGTAACCGATTTAGCTATGATGGGGCGTGATAAGTTTATAGCCATATACTGGGAGGGCTTAGTAGCTTATGTTTCGATAGTGAAGAGCAAGTCAACAGCCAAAGAGATTGAGGACGACCTAAGAAGCCTTAAAAAGGAAAAGAGCGTACCGAATAGAAAGATAATTGCAGATAGTGACGGGTTAGGTAGTTATTTAAGTAGCTACATTGAGAACATCCAAGAATTTCACGGTGGCAGTACACCAAAAGACCCACAGTATGGAAATATAAAAGACGAGTGTGGGTTCAAATTAGCAGAACTAATAAAAGCGAGCTCAATCAAAATCATTTGTTCCAAGGAAGATGAAGAGACAATAAAGAATGAGTTGTCCACATGTTTAAAACGTTCTTCAAATGTAGATGATGAAAAGAAGAGGCTTATTAAAAAGTCTGTAATGAAAGAGAAGTTAGGAGGGTCACCCGATTTCATGGACGTTTTATTAATGCGTATGTTACCAATCATAGAACCCGAATACCAAGTCTTTGTATAAATTAGTACCTTTAAAAAAAGAATTAAACAAATGAGACTATCTATTGACGAGGTGAAAGCCTTAATAAAAAAAGGAGAGCCGGCCTTTATAGCAGAAGCAAAGAAGAAACACAAGTCTTTAGAGGTTCATGTTAATGGCCGCGGTGTACAAGATTACCTTAAGCAGGTAGACAATTACGAGAATGGGACACAATACGAGCTAAGGAAAAAGTTTGCAATGTCTACCAAGTATGTAATCGCTAACATCATGCGACCATCGGATAAGGTTTTTAGTGCCAAAGGAGGTTCAAAGGTTTACAACATTCAAGGGAGTGAGCAACAAACGGCTTTATTAAAGACTAAGGTTTCAAAGGTTAGAAGTGGGTTGAGTGTTCACAAGTGGATTAAGAAAGTACAATCAAATAAATTTATAGCTGACCCCTCTGGTATAGTGTTCTTTGAAGTAACCGAGGACGGGAAAGAAACCTACCCTGTTTTAAAATCAATAGACTCTATTCGTAATTATGATTTAGATGGTAGGGCGGTTGAATGGGTATTGTTTGAGCCTGTTAGCAGGGTTGATGAAACAGGGCAGCCGTTAGATGGAAAGTTTTTCCGCTTTGTAGACGATGAAAAGGATATAGTAATTAAATCAAATGATGATTTATTAACACACTTAGAGGACGAGGATTATAAGCACCCTTGGGTAAAGTTGCCAGCCATTGTAAATAGTGATGTGATAAATGATTCATTACTATACAACGATTCTATTTTGGACGTTATAGTTGAATTAGCTGACAAGTATTTAAGGACAAACACAATCAAATCTATACACGAGTTTCTGCATGGCTTTCCATTCTTTTGGATGTTTGCACAGAATTGTGAATCATGCAAAGGACAAGGAGAGCTAGGTGGCAAAGAGTGCGCAACGTGTAACGGATCAGGCAAATCAATGAAGCGTGATGTTAGTGATGCTTTCCTACTCAACCCACCAAAGAACAAAGACGCGCCTAATATTGCGCCTGATTTAGCTGGGTATGTCACGCCTCCTTTAGAGATACCACAAGAGCAAAGAGCAGAATTATCATGGTTGTGGGGGTTAATGCATTATAGTGTATGGGGTACTACTTACGAGCCACAAAGCAATGAAACGGCTACCGCTGCATTCTTAGATGTGCAACCGGTTAACGATAGATTAAACGATATATCAGATTCATTTGAGGATATGGAACAAAGGATTGTTGATATATTAGGGGAGTTCTATTTGAAAGCTGGTTATAAAGGAAGTTCTATAAACTATGGCAGACGCTTCTTAATGGAATCACCCGATAAGATTTGGGATAAGTACATTTCATCAAAGGAAAAGAAAGCACCACAATCATCATTAACAAATCTATTAAACCAGTACTATCAATCAGAGTACCAAAACAACGCAGAAGAATTGACCATAATGACCAAGGCGACACGCTTAGAGCCGTTTATACATTATGACTTGTTTGAGCTTAAAGGGACGTTGTCAGAAGAAGAGTTTAAAAATAAGCTTTACTTCCCTGAGTGGTGGAAATCATTAAATGAGAACGATATGCTATCCAAGGATATTAACTCCTTAACTAAGGACTTTGAAAAATTTGTATCAAGTAAAAAAGTAAGTATAACAGAATAATTAATAAGACTATGAAAAGATGTAATGTGTACAAGCCAACAGTACGAAAAGAGCAAAGAGGCAATCAAGTTGTAAAGACGCTGGTTGACAAAAGAGGTACTATTCTAAAGAAGGACATTCCCTTGATGGATAGAACGGTAATTTTATACGATGGTGCGGAAGATGATTTTATAATAGACAAGGATTTATTCATTGAAGAAATCAAGGTTGAAGATGAAAAGCAAACAAAACCAGTTAACAAATAAAAAATAAGATTATGTTAGGACAAAAAACAATTGAAGCTTTGGCATTAGCTTCGGGTATTACGGTTGAGGCATTAACCAAAGCGATTAAATCAGAAAGCGAAGAGGCTTTAGAAGTAAAGACACCTTTCAAAACATTTAATAATGAAGATTGGACTAGATATGAAACCAACATCCAAACGGAAAAAGACGCTGAATACAATAAGGGTAAAGAAGTTGGTTCTGGTAGAGTGATTGCAGACCTAAAAGAGAAAGTTGGTTTAGATTACGATGGTAAAAAGCCCGAAATGTTTATCGAGAAATTCAAAGAGTACCTAGTATCGGAGGCTACATTAAAGCCAAACGAACGGGTTAAAGAATTAGAAAACGATTTGAAGCTACTGAAAGAGATAGAGCTACCAAAGCGCGATCAGGCTATAAAGGAAAAGGCAGCAGAGTTGTTAGGCTACAAGGTAGACACAAAGATAAAGTCTGTTATCCCTGATGCATTGCCAGAGGGATTAACCAAAGAGGACGCTTTGACATTAGCAAAGAGTAACCTATCATTCTCATTTGATGAAGATGGGAAAGAGGTTGTAATGCGTGGTGGTCAAGTATTGAAAAACCAAATGCGTGAAAACGTAAATCATGAAGCGGCTTTAAATGATTTCATTATCGAAAGAAAGTGGAACGTTCAAAGCGGTGGCAGGGGTGGCAAAGATGACACTGGAAGCGGTGGAAAGTCACAACTAGAAACAATAAGAAGCGAAAGCGGACTACAAAAGTATTTTGCTGAAAACAAGATACACCCATCTGGACAAGATGCCAGAGCCTTAAGAGATCAGGTAAATAAAGCGGCTAAAGATTCAGGAGATAAGTTTGATTACGAAGCATAAAAAGAAACGCATTTAACCACCCTTGACGGGGTGGTTTTTTGTTTTTGAAGTTATTCGTATATTTATAGCACAAAATAGGCTAGGTACAGCCTTAAAGATACGGCAGGCACGCTATTACACTTTAATTTAAACAACAAATATAATGGCGAATTACGCAGCATCAGTACTGGCTAAAGCTCAAGTTCTTTTAGACGAGAGATTCCAAGCCGCAGAAATGAGACAAAAGCCTAGTGCTACACTCATGCAATTAAGAAAGAGTTCAGAGTTTTTAACTCCTGACTTGAAAGAATTAAGAGTTAGAGAAGATCGACCTACCAAGGCGTATCTAAAAAATAGAGCTGCTAGAGCTTTAACGGCTGCTAGATTAGCCACACACTCGGGAGCTATTGCAGACTCAACAGAAGTGGACATTGCTTATACAACTTATGCAGATAAGTTCAGCACAAGTTTAAAGCGTGGTGATAATAACATCTTTAGAGATGCTGAGATTATGGCGCACGAAATCGAAAACGCATTAATCAACTTACATGAGGGGATTGAATCGGATTTGATTACATATTTAGATGCTAACAAACAAACGGCATCGAGTAAGGCGACAGCAATTGAACGTGCACCGTTTAGTGTTGTAAATGGTGTTTATGAGATTGCAGCAGGTGATGCGAATCAATACTATCACATCATTAAATCTATCTTTAGACAAGAGAAATACCCAACAGGAATGATTGACGTTATTTCTAGTTCTGGTTTAGTTTCTTTGGGTCAGTTTGCAGCACAACAAGGACAAGGAAACTCTAGCAACTTAGGTTTTCAGTTTGCTGGTTTAGACATAGCAGAATCAATTGAATTGTTAGATGCTAATTACACTAACGGGATTTCATTCGCTTATCCAATGGGTATGGCTGGAATCTTGGATTGGATACCAACACAAAACAGAGCAGGAAAAGGAGACTTTGATTCTGTGTTAGGTGGTTTTGGTTCTATTGTTGACCCAATGACTGGGATGTCTATTGCTCTACACGGTTACACGGAAAGAGCTGACACATCAGCAACAAACGGTAACACCCAAGATGAGGTAACTCAATGGGAAATGTCTATTGACTTGTCACCACAAAAAGCACCTTTAACTGCAGCAGGGCAATCGCCTATCTTCGCTATCGGTCAATTGTAAGAATTTCATGTTTAATTAGTTGGTTTAAAAGCCGTGTCAAATCGACACGGCTTTTTTTTGTATATTTGGATTATGACAAGGATAAGAGAATTTGTAACGGGTAGATATAGTGTTGAAACACAAGTTGTAACACCCTACCAGCACCGACTAGATGTGCAAGGCGATAAGGTTGGAATAGTAGCTTTAGCAAGTAATACCTACGTTAGCAAAGGGCTTGAAGATTATTCCGAATGGCTTGACCCAACGGGGACACCGTATGTATCTTTAGACGCTTTAATTACTGATTTAAGGACTTTTTTTTTTACTATAACTCCTAGTGGTGGGGGTGGTGATTCACTTATACCATTAGACCAAAGGGTTAATACGTTTGCAGATTTGCCAAATGCGACAACGAACGCAGGAAAATATTATTTGGTAGATACAGCAACTGGGACATGGATATTAGGCACAAGGAAAGAAGCTGGTATTTATAAGGCTGTTGGCGGTACATGGTTATACCGAGGTGCAGACGTGCCTTATTATTTCACAGATGACAATTTGACTTTTAAAGATGGAACTGACCAAACGAAAGAATTAGGGTTTCAGCTTGACGGCATAACAACAGGGACAAGAAGAACGGCAACGTTTCCAAATAAAAACGGAACTGTTGCTTTTTTAGATGATGTTACAGGGTCATCTTTGACCGCAGACGAATTAGCAGCGGTAAACAATGCAAACGCTCCAACAGCATTAAATCCATTTGCAACAGGAATAGATTTATTAAGTAAGATTCAAGCATTTACCGAATCATTAAGCTTTGTGAATGGTAAGAGTGTTTATGTTTACCGCGAATATGATGGTACGGAAGGAAGTATATCATTTGCAATTCTAGCAGCACAAACGGCAACTATTCAAAGCTTTTTACAATTGACAATAAAAGGGGATGGGGTTAATGATATTACAAACACTTTGCCTATGCCATATTTACCCGATGGCGTGACGTTAGATGAATTAGATAAGAACTCTATTAACTATTATTTCGCTATGTACACGCCTCAACTAGGCATGGACACAATTGAAAAGATGGTGCTCGTGTCATTGAGAAAGGTTGCTTTAGATGTTATTATAGCTGCAATTGCAATAGTGGATTTTGAAGGTGACTATGTTAACAATATTACAGCAGTAACATTGACGACAAACAGTATGACTTTAAACACAGCCAACCCACTTGATACCGCTGGAGTTTTTACGGCAACGGCTGCCCGTGTAACCTTGGACATTACAATGACAGCAAGCTATACTAAGATTGTGAAGGTAAATTCACCTTTTAGCACGAACGGTAATTTAATTAGTCATAATGGTACGGGGGCAGGTCATGCGTTTTGGTGTAGTAGTAGTGGATCAAAAACGTTGGCAATGGGTAATAGTGGTTTGTCAGACTTGTCATCATCTGGTGCTTTGTCTGACTGTGTTAATGTTGATTGTTGGCTAGTGTGTAAATTTGACGCAGGAGTTGGTACTATTTACAAGAAGGTTGGAGGCGTGTTTTCGGTTGTTGCTACTGGCGCGGTTGCAGGAGTTGCCACAGGAGGGGGTATAAACCTTGGGATATATCAAACAACGAGCTCAACAAGGCTAAACGGTCTTATGTATTACGCAGAACTAAGAGATTACGCGATGGATCAAGCTGACATAGAAACATTTATAATTGATTACGATTCAACTCACTAGTATGATAGCTTCAAATTTATTCTTTGGTTTGAGTGGTGTGGGTCAAGGATTCACGCCACCGATAACAACACCTTCGCAGATAGTACTAAGAGACGAGGCAATAGTGACGGGTGTTAGTGGTGATATTATTTACTATCCAGCAGATTATGACAGTAGTGGCGCAACTAAATATCAGGTTGTTGTTTACTATGGTGGTTTAGGCGATGGTAGAACAGATAGAACGCTATTGAATTATAGCAATATTGCAGTTGCTGGATGGATGAAAACGCATGATTACAATAAGATTGTTATTATACCACAAAGCTCAACGGGTGGATGGGAAACGTTCGACAGGGTTAAAACAACCTTAGATAAGTATTTTAATAATGTTAATGGTCAATTCAAAGATGTTTACTTAAAGGTCAAGTTAATAAGTTATTCGGCTGGAGGTTGGGGTATTGCTCGATTAATAGCAGACCAAGAACCAGAGCTTGATTATTTGGAAAGTATTACTATATCATCTTCTGTATTATCACAGGCTTATACGTTTGCTTCTGAATTGACAAGCCGAAACATAAAGACATGGATTCATTGTGCAACGGGGGACGGTACGGCAAACCCAGCATCACAAGAAGAATTTGCATCACAGATTTATGACTTGAATCCTGCCTTGATAAGGTTAACTAGGTATTCAAGTTTGCCAGTTAACGTTCATACCAATATGCAGGATCAAGTGTATAATGATAATGGAATAACAGAAGTACAAGAAACAGGAAACTATTTAACTAGCTACCCATATTACGAATGGACTTCGGGTAGTTGGTGGGACTATTAAACTACAATTATGAGAACATTAATAATGTCAGGAGGCTCGACAAAGATTTCATTTCTTGCAGGGGTCGCAATTGGACTACATGATAGGCACGAATACGACACGTATGTGGGGACTTCAAGCGGTGCTATATTAGCGTTTTGTTTGGCAAATGGCAAACGCTTTCAAGTAGAACGGAAAGCAATGTCTTTTAAGATTACCGATGTGTTTAAAGATGACCCTAACAGCATTAAAGGTAAATTGAAAGCAATAGGGAGAGGGTTAACAAAGAACTATCTATTTGACCAATCAAGATTAAAGGAAACGATTAGAAACGTAGTAGATCAATACGATTTTTACAAATGGAGAAACCAAGACTCAACACCTGACGCGCTAGTGTGTGCGGTGTGTGTTGAAACTGGGGCAATTGTATTGAAAGACTTAAAGACAGTTGATTACGAAGAGGCTTTAGATTGGGTTATGGCTAGTTCTTCCGTACCTGTATTCACAAAGCCTATATTAATTAACGGGCTTCATTATGCGGATGGTGGTTTAAGGGAACATTTGCCTCTAGCTTCATATTTAGAAGAGTTCTATAATCAAGATGATACAATAGACGCGGTGTTTAGTCGACCTAAAGAGCTTAACAACGTTGTGAAATATCCAAAGGGGATTATTGGAATGCTGAGAAGGTCGTTAACTATCCTTAACTGGGAGGTTTCAAAGAATGATGAAGAGGTGGGACACAATGCTTACGGTATGGAAATAAACAACTATTTTGCACCTAAGATATTGATTGAGGGTACTTACACAACGACCTTAAAACAGAATAGAGAATTATTTGTAATAGGAAAAAGAACATCATGTATTTAGATAGAAATAATATAAGACAATCTTTGTTTGGATTAGTAGGATTCTACAACCCATCAAACCCGAACTACCCAGCTTTGGCTCAATCCCTTTTAGAATCACGATCAGGAAAGCGAGTTAATGAAGTCCATCCTTTGATAATGGATATTGAAAACATTGACCAATCGGTTAAGAATTTCAGTCATTATAATTATGATGCTTATGATAATGCGGTTGATATTTCTGGGGGGTATTCGATAGGTGACAAGGTTATTGATGGAGGTATCCCTTACGAGTATATCAACCAAACAATATCAAGCGACAACCAACCGCCAAACATTAACTATTGGAGACCAATTGACGAACTAAGCGACTACCTAATAAAGCAAATGTATGCTGGGATAGATGAAACGATGGACACATGGATTAATGACAAGAAGATTAGAAACGTTATCAAATCTATTTATGACCAAATCCTTTTATACAACGGACAAGCGAATTATCGTGACCTAGTTACTAACACTGATAATTTTGTTGGCCTTAGAATTAGAATGAAAAGGGGTGAACGTTCTTTAGTTACAATTATTAATAAGATAGGACACCAGTTTTCAGAAGCTTTTGACGGGCTGGATTTGTACATCTATCACGCATCACAACAAGACCCGATAGCAACGCACACAATCAACCACACTAAAGCCAAATCTAGTCAATGGACTACTTTAGTAGATGACAATATTTTGCGTTACATATCGGACGAATACGATGCGGGCGGAGACTTCTTTATAGGATACAATCAAAGCCAGCTCGAAACACTAGGAGCAAAGGCTCTTAAAATGGAAATGAACTGGAATGAATTACCGTGCGATTGTGACCGTAAATGGTCAGAGTGGTATAAGCAATATTCAAACTTCATTGATGTAATAGGTTTTGAAATACCAGAATCCGAAATGATAGGTGGAAAGCTTTCAGACCTTGACAACGTGAGTATATCGGTTACTAACAATTACGGTTTGAACTTAAATATTTCAACCATGTGTGATATTGGCTGGTTTATCAAGCAAGAAGAGCGATTGTTTGCCGATGCTATCAACAACACCATAGGGTTAAGATTGCTTTCAATGATGGCAAACAACACAAGAGGAGCTAATCAAGTAGCTAATCAGGTTCAACAAAGAGCGATGAAAGAAATATATCATTCTAGTGGTGTATGGGGTACGGTGTTTGATAAAGCAGAGCGATCAATGAAAGCCCTATCATTTGACTTGTCAGGTCTATCAGAAGAGTGTTTTCCGTGCGATGACAACAATGAAATATCAATCAGTAAAGTAACACTAGGGTGAGCGAATTAATGCCTCTCATAAGGAAATTAGAGCTTATAGCCTCTTCAATTAACGAAATCGTTAGAGAAGAGGCTATTAACCTAGAAGAGTTCATTGCCGACTTGAATCGTGAACAGTTGATGGAAGGTAAAAAGGGTGATGGTTCGGATATGCCAAACTATGCACCAAACAGCAAACAACCGTCATCCCCTGGGCTTATTACCTTATTTGACACAGGTGATTTTCACGAAAGTATTAAGCCAGTGTTTGAAGATGAAGGAATAGACCTTGTTGGATTGGATTTTAAAACTCCTTTCTTAGTTGCTAAGTTTGGTAATATATTAGACTTGGATAGTGAGAGGCGTGAGAAGCTAAAAGAAAGGTTGTTATTTAGAGTTAAAATAAGATTAAAAGAATTATTATGAATCAGTTGAGACCGTTAACAATAAAAGAAGTAACGCCCTACATTGTACCTAATCCAGTAGGTATAGACTTAGTGTGTAAATCATTACAAGAAAGCTTAGGTGCTTTGACATTTATAGAGAAATCATTTGCAAGGGCGGTAATGATGACCAACAAGCAAGATGATAAAGAACGTGTTTTCCCTGCTATGTTTGTTGCCAATGGCTTTGATTACTTAGACATGATGCAGACAGATAACTATCAAGGCTATTCCTTTATGATCGCTAGAGATGGGGAAAAAGTGGAGGATTACGAAGAGGGTATTCAAAACACTTTAAGCCGTACACTATCATTAATATTTTGGTTTGATTTGCAACAAATAGACAAGGCTCGGAGCGATGATTTTTTAGAAGAACTAAAAAGGGATATTGTTAAGGCTATCAAAAACACTAGATTCCTTTATGAATCAAATGGAGCGCGCGTAATGGGGTTAGAATTACTAGAGATATTTGACGAGCCAAAGAACATATTTAAAGGCTTTACAGACCTAACAACACCAACGCAATTCTTATACTACCCATACAAAGGATTAAGAGTTGATTTGAAAGCATACTACACAGAAGAATGTAATTAAATGTAAACTTACAAGGGGGTTAATATCGGTAATCATATCGTAGTTAACCCTTTATTATTTTTTAATGTAAACTTACAAGGCTAAAATATATTTTAAAATAATCTCAACCTTTGTTTGTAACCTACGTAAATAATAGTATGTTTGAATAAGCTAAACAATAAGAGAGATGATAATAAAAAAGATAATAGGCATTGATCCGGGTCATGCTGGGGGAATTGCCATAATAACAAAAGATAATTATGAGTTCCATAAGATGCCAGTAATCACAACGGTAAGCAAAACCAAGTTTAAAGACTCAGTATGTAAAAAGACTGGTCAATTAATACGAAAGTATAGAAGTTCTAAAAAAACAGATGTTGAAGGTTTGAACAAGATAATTTCAGAGAACAAAGAAGGTGCGGTAGTTTATCTTGAAAGTGTTTCCGCGTGGGTTAGTGATACGGATAAAAGCGTTGGAAAACAGTTTGGCATCGAAAAGCTTGTTAAGAATCACGAAGCAATTAAAACAGTATGCTTGATTAATGGAATACCATTGATAAGTATATCTTCACGATCATGGCAAAGCCCGAACAAATTAACGGGAATGAGTAAGATTGAAAGAAAGGGAATGTTAAAAAGCATAGCACAGACAAAATTTCCAAGCGATAAAATGACCTTACAAAATTGTGATGCTTATTTAATCGCACATCATGGACTTACGAAAATAAGTCAAGATAAGAAGGGGGAGTTGTTAAAGGCTGGTTTGTCTCTTTAATGAGTAAAAACATGAGCCTGTACTTGTATGGCTTTATGTTTTGTGTTGTAGGTTTTAAGCCTACGGATTCGAAAATGAAAACTTTGAAATATGATAGAATTACTAAAAGAACAGCTACAAGACTACTTGAAGCAAATGAAAGAAAATGAATCTGAGTGCATCCAACTAATGAAAGAAGGTAAGGAATGGCAGGAAACAGCTAAAAAGGGAGCTGGATTGAAAATGATGACTGAAGCTACTTTGCTTGAAATTAAGCGATACAGTTAGTAGGGTTATTACCTAACGTTAAATGTATGTTATCGGTTTTGTTTTTCACAAAACTGAAATATACATAGTGTTAGGCTTATGTACAAATTATTAAAACGAAAATATTATTGAAATGAAACAACCAGAATTTATATTATGTGCAGCAATAAACTACAATGGATGTATAATTTGTGGGTATAGACATGGTGATTGCTATGAAGTATTGAAAACCTTGATTGGAGATATTGACACTGATAAACTACCTAGTAGAGATAGTCAAGGTTTTTTGACCAGTATAAATAGATACGTTGGTAGAGAAGAGGCATGGGTAATAGCAAAAAATAACAAGCAAATTGTATATGGTTTAAAAGTCAGTGAACAAGATAATGAAGAAATAGGAAAATGGCTAGGTATGACCGAGAAACCAAAGTCTATTTTGATTTCAGAGAACTTATATTAGTATTAATGCTAACGGTTTGTATATGAAACGTTGAGCGATTAATTAATAGATATTAAATAACTTTAAAATGAAAAATAAATTTAGCAAAAAAGTACTTACAATGTTTTATATACTTTGTTATGGGGCGTTATGTTTATTGATTATGTGGGTTAGAATACCTAAACATTGGATAAAATACAAACTGACAAAAAACATAGAACATTTGTATGAGGTAGAACATTATTTAGCA
>Ga0075117_1001004_pt1 | contig 17935 bp, 11 predicted proteins | sample AntAceMetag02UKJ_FD_69789 | JGI IMG/M metagenome (GOLD analysis project Ga0075117, IMG submission 69789) | Saline lake microbial communities from Ace Lake, Antarctica - Antarctic Ace Lake Metagenome 02UKJ | ecosystem: Environmental > Aquatic > Non-marine Saline and Alkaline > Saline | place... | reverse complement strand
GCCGGAATTGGGATGCTGAGCGGACCACAGTTCTTTTCCGGTGGCGGCGTCAACACTGACCATTTTTCCATCGCCACCGGCATACAGAACCACATCGTTGTAGGCCACCATTCGCGGCCCGAAGTTAAAGGTGAACGACTTACGCCGCGTCACCGGTTCGCTGTTCCATACGACGTCGCCCGTTTTTTGATCCAACGCAATGACCTTCTCACCATCGTGGAAGTACACCTTGCCATCGTTTGCAGAAAGCGTCAGCGGCGACACTTTGGTTTTGGTGGCCCACAGTTGTTCGCCGGTAGCCGCATCGAACGCCATCACCACGCGGGGCTCTTCGTCCCAGAATAGTTCGCGAACTTTGGCTTGGTCACCCACGCGACCGTTGATGGGCACATAATCCGCCAGCTCCGCCTTGCCTTTGCGCACCACCAAAAACAGCATTCCGGCAGTGTGAATAATTTCTTCCGTCGCATCCGAACCTTCGTAGGTTCGCACGGTTTCACCAGTGACCGCATCCAAAGCTGTCAAAGGCGCATCGTAGCTCAGGGTAGCGAACACCGTGTCCTGTGTCGAAACCAGTCGTCGCGATAACTGAGTCGGTCCGCTCTTCAACGGCCACAAGTGACTTTGCCAATTGGCCATGTCACGCTTCCACAGAATTGTGCCATTAAAGGCATCCCGCGCGACTAGCTTCCACTTCGGCGGCAGTTGAATAGAAATGCGACTGCCTTCGTCCATGATGTAGAACATGCGACCGCCGGTCGACACCAGAGCACTCATGCTGGCCATGCGGTCGTGATGCCGCGCCCAGCGAGGACTGCCGACCCACTGCAGATGGCGCGGCGGACCGACAACGTCATCATGAGCAACCGAATTCCCGCTGGCATCGTGCAGATAGTGCGACCATTCGTCGATATTGTCCGGCCGCGGCTTCACGATGCGTTCGACGCTGCCATCGTCTTTCAGCAACAATGCTACGCCTTTGGGAACCAGCACGCGCAGAATTTCGTTCTGCGTGACGTCTCCCAGATCCTTCGTATTCGCCACAAACAGGTTGACAAGGTTATCAACGTACGGCAACTGGCTGCCGAAAAACTGCACCACCGAAACTTGGCCGTACACGCCTGCTTCGCGCAGCTTTCGCCGAGCTTCCGTAACGTTCGCCGCATCGCGTTCGAGGCCATGAACCTGCGTTTGTTCGTTCTGCCTCAAGGCCGCTGTCAGCAGACCATCACCAGCTCCCAGATGAACAAAGAACCCGGCGGGAATCTGACCTTGTTCAAGAATCGCTGTGGCATCGGTCAGCTCTTCAGCAACGGCAACCTCGACGCCGTTGGCGACGGAACTGCAGATGGCCAACAAAAACAGAAACTGCGTCCGATGTCTTCTGAGCATGTTGATAAACCTGAAGAGCGAAGGAATGGCAAAGTGACAGGGAGTTTTCCGGGGGTGTGCGCAGCACTCAAACCACCGTCTAATTACTGAAACCCCTATCGAAATTGGTCGATTCAAGTTGTGGAGGATGAAAAGGCTGGAAGCCTGTCCTACGTTCAAATCAGACTTTTGTTGGGGCGTGTCTTAGCAAACCACGATACAAGTCCGCACCTTATTGACCGCCCGCTCCTAAGTCGGGACCCCGCTGCGTTGCTGGGCGAGTTGCAGCATGAAGTCTTGGATTCGATTAGATGTTTCCTGCGGGTTCGGTGCTAGTCCAGCGCTGATCATGGCGTTGGCATACAGCTGTTGACCGCAGGTCTTAATGAAATCGGCGTTGGCATCGTTGGTCGACAGTTCGCACAGTCGAGTGATCAGCGCCGACTTGGGATTGATTTCCAGAATCATCTTCGACATTTCAAAATCCGGCATTTGCAATTGCAGCACTTTTTGCATCGTTGTGCTTTGAGCCCCTTTTTCGTTGACCAGACAGCAGGCACTTTCGGTCAAGCGTTCGGAACGCCGCACATCGGCTACCTGATCGCCCAGAGATTCTTTGATGACGGCCAAGACACTCTCGAAGCTGCCCGGCACGGCAGCCTCTTTCTCGTCTTCCGTTTTTTCAGCAGAATCGTCTTCGTCCGTCTGGCCCGGAAGTTTTAAGTCACCCGAATCAATCGACACCAGATCGTGTTCATCGAACGTTCGCAGATTCGACAGAATGTACTCATCCACCGGATCTGTCAGCAGCAGCACTTCTAGCTTGCGCTCTCGAAAGATCTCCAGATTCGGATCACGCAGAATCGCTGCTGCGTCAGTTCCGGTGGCAAAGTAAATTTGCTTTTGATCTTCGGACGCTCGTTCGCAGTAACCGGCCAAGGAGACGAACCCGTTTTCGGCGGAGCTGTCCGTGGATTTGAATCGCAGCAGTTTCGCCAGACGCTCTTTATTGTCCCAGTCTTCGTTCACACCTTCCCGCAGAACGGCTCCGAATTCGTCATAGAACTTCTTGTAGGTGAATGGGTCGTCGGTAGCGAAGGTGTCGAGGTGATCGAGAACCTTCTTTGTGATCACCTTCTTCATTTTGTTGAAGACGGTGTTGTCCTGCAGAGCTTCGCGAGAAACATTCAGCGGCAGGTCTTCGGAATCAACGATGCCTCGTAGAAAACGCAGGTAGTCGGGCAACAGATCGCGATTGTCGTTTTGCACCAGAATTCGCCGAGCACACAGGTGCAGGCCTTGTTCCATGCGGCCGAAGCCCATCTTTTCGAAGTTGGCGTCTGGGCAATACAAAATGCTATGAAACTGAAACGGAGAATCCGCCGTCAGGTGCAAGTGCCACAGCGGTTTTTGGCCGGGAAACGTGGTCAGGTATTCGTAGAACGCTTCGTATTGTTCGTCCGTGACCGTGCTTTTGGGTTCCACCCAGATCGGAGTCTGGTTGTTGACATGATTCTCGCCGAGCTTGATCGGGTGCGGCACGAAGGTGGAATATTTTTTGAGGATATGCTTCAGCCGCGTTTCTTCCGTGTATTCATCCATCCCTTTTTTCAGATGCAGACAAATTTCGGTGCCTTGAGCCAAAGCGGTTTCGGGTTCGGTGATGGTAAACGTGCCGTCACCCGTAGATTCCCAGATCCAGCCGGTGTCTTCCGTGAAACTGCGCGTGCGCACTTCGACTCGTGCGGCCAGCATAAACGACGAATAAAAGCCGACCCCGAATTGCCCGATCAGCGACACATCATCTTTGTTGTCCGACTGCTTTAGGTTTTGCAGGAATTCCAAGGAACCGCTGTGAGCGATCGTGCCCAGATTTTTCATCAGCTCGTCGCGTGTCATGCCCACGCCGTTGTCACGGATGGTCAGAATTTTGTCCTCCGCGTTGGGCTCAATGGTGATCTGCAAATCAGACGCATCGACCGACTTGTTTGTCAGCGACGCATGCCGCAATTTGTCGCAGGCGTCTGACGCATTCGACACCAGTTCTCGAATGGTGATTTCTTTGTTCTGGTACAGCGACTCAGACAGCAGATGCAGCAGTCGGCTGATTTCGGCCTGAAAAGTGAATTGTTCTGTAGTGGATTCAACGGTCATTGCAAAACTCGCGACGTAAAAGGTGAATAGCAAACATTTGAGGAACAGGTCCGCGCTTAGCATGAAACTGGGCGAACTTAATCGGCGTCGAGACGAGGTTCCGGCGGAGCTTCGTCGCTCGCTTCGGAACTCGCTTCGGAACTCGCTTTTTTCAGGAGCCACAGATTCATTGTGGAGATCGGCCAGTGTTCGTCAATCCGCCAGCCATTGGATTCGACGAAATCGTAGGTGCCTGGTGTTCGCAGAATCATTAGCGCATCTTCACTGCTGACATTGGGTTTCGACAACCGTTTCAAAGCCTTTCCGAGGGCTTCGTGCGGAGCCAGCAGGGGGCACTGGTCGTAGGGTGGATCGAAGTAAATCAAGTCATACGGCAAACACTCCTCACCACCGTTGGGGCGGAACGACGTACGGTGAATGTTGGTTTTCCAGCACACCGTTGGCTTGTCTTTGACAATCGCTTCAACGTTATCGCACAGCGCTTCGTGAACTTTGACGTCTCCTTCGATGAAGACGCACGATTGGGCTCCGCGGCTGAGTGATTCGATGCCCATGGTGCCGACGCCAGAAAAGATGTCGGCCACGCGGAGCCCATCCAGTAAGTCTTCGATTCGATCGAACACTTTCTGGCGCACTCGATCTGTATAGGGGCGCGTGGCTCGAGTCGGCGGTGTTCTCAATAACCGGCGGCGATATTCCCCACCAATAATTCGTAGTGTCATAGTATCCGTTCGCCGAGTGTCGGTTGCTGCCGGCAACCATGGGCGAAATGCCCGATTTCGCCGTCGGATTCAGTACGCGACGGCTGTGCAGTGATATCCTGCGACGACACAAACTAAGCTGCTGGTCTGAAAAACCGAGAGAAACAGGGCTCAAAGTCCAAAAAACCCAGTAAATTCCCATTTTGTCGCTGGAAGCAACATTGACATGCGGCCAGCCTCACGTAATCTCCCTGCAATCCGCAAACATTCACTCGCCTAAGACGCTGTGGTTGACGTCGAACCGAGTCCTACAACACAGATAACCACAAGGAATTCCAAGCCAATGGCATCGGACAAACCACTCTCGAAGTCTGAGATCCTGAATGCACTCGCTGAATCGACTCAAATGAGCCGCAAAGACGTAGACGGTGTCCTGCAGGCATTGGAAGTGCTAATCGAAGACAACCTGACAAAAGGCAGTGGAATCTTCAATTTGCCAGGCCTAATGAAGATTTACGTTCACGAAAAGAAGGCCACGCCAGAACGCGAAGGTCGCAATCCAGCGACTGGTGAGCCAATCACGATTAAAGCCAAGCCGGCTTCAAAGGTTGTTAAAGTGCGTCCTTTGAAAAAACTGAAGGAAATGATTTAGTCCGAGTCTCCGAGCTTGCAAAAGCTCGCAAAATCCGGATCTGACGTCGGCAGAGTCCCCGAATTAGGGTTCCCTGATGTGCGAAAGAACTGGAATTGGGCTCAGATTAGCCAGTTTCCCTCGGGACGACTGGTTGACCACGTGGTTGTTCACCGTAGAATGCGGGTGATCCTTGGATCGTCCGCGAATGCTGTTTCTGACGAGGCTGCTGATAAACGCAGACTGCTGTTGTATTGAAACATGTTCTGGTGCACTTCTCGAAGGTCGTGAAATGTTAGTATTAAGCAGAAGGAAAAGTGAAAGCATCGTCATCAATGATGATGTGATTATCACGATTGTGGAAGTTCGAGGCGACAAAGTTCGTCTGGGAATTCAAGCACCGCGCGACGTCCCGGTGCATCGAAAAGAAGTGTTGGACGCAATCATGAGAGAAAATCAAGGAGAGGCTTCCCCTTCGGAAGAAGCCTAAAAAAACACGGTCGATTTTCTCCGTTTTCTGACAACATCGATTTTACGGCAAACACTTTTAAGTTTGCCTGGTATTCTTTCCGACATGAAGCTTTGAAATCAGGCCCCATCGTCTAGTTAGGTCTAGGACACTGGATTTTCATTCCAGTAACGGGGGTTCAAATCCCCCTGGGGTCACTGCAAACCTCAACCAGTTTTGGTTGAGGTTTTTTCATGCGCAAATTTCCGTGACCTGCAATCAACAGCGCACGAAAAAAGGCCGGGACGCAAGTCGCCGGCCTTCAATCTCAAATCTCAAATTTCAAATCTTCAATCTCAAACTATCCCCCGCAACATGGGGCCGGTGCAGGAGCACAGCAAGTCGGCTCTGGTGCACAGCAAGTCGGTTCAGGAGCACAGCAGGTCGTTGTCGGACGACATCGGCCACGCAGCTTCTTCATCAGGCGACCTGAGAACAACTTATGTGATTTCTGAGCACATGGGTCACAGCATGGAGCTGGTTCGCAGCAGACCGGCTCAGGGGCACAACAAACTGGGGCTGGGGCTGGACAGCAGACAGGCTCTGGAGCACAGCAAGTCGGTTCAGGGGCACAACAGCTTGGCTCTGGGGCACAGCACGATGACTTCTTCTTAAAACAATCGAACAGCCCAGCGTCTGCAGATTGAGGGGTGACGGCAAAGCTAACAACAGTAACAGCCAGCAGTGAAAGAACGCTTTTCATCAATCAGGTCTCCAGAAATTTGGTATCAGAAGAGAGCACACTTTTGTACTCGAACGGTTTGACCTAACTATTCCCCACGTGTCGATGTCGTGCTCGAATTTCCATCTCAATCGCCGAATACTTTTTAAGATTGCGGTATCGGTGTTCCGGTCCCTGAGACTCGGCAAACACTTCCGATTGCGGTGACTGCACAAGCCGGCGCCGAACGCTGCTGATCATTCTGAGCTCGTATAACCGCGTGGGCAACGCCCCGCGCGACCACCACTGAAACGCGCGGCCCGTTGGGCACGCGGATCTACGACGGTTCCGGTATTCCATCACTGTTGAATTGCATGATGGACCGCGTCCGGCGAAAATTCAGCCAGTGCTAAATGCTGGTCTCGCTGATTCTCACAAAGGATGCTCAATGAAGCTCTCGATCCAAACGTTGTCGTTGCTGCTAATTACCGTTCTGGTTAGCTTCGTCGGCTCAGCTAGCGCAAGGCCGTGTGTCGCTCAGACGGCTTCTCAGGCATTGACGCCTGCGGAACAGCGAGGTGGTTGGGAACTGTTGTTCGATGGCGAAACAACTTCAGGATGGCGAAACTATCAGTCCGACACAGTCACTGCAGGCTGGGTTGTCAAAGACGGTGTCCTGCACCGGGCGGCAAGTAACGCTGGAGATCTGATCACGGTTGATCAGTATGATAATTTCGAACTGTCACTCGAATACAAAATTTCGACCGGCGGTAACAGCGGCCTGTTGTTTCATGTCACCGAAGAAGGCAAAAAGGCGTGGCACACGGGGCCTGAGATTCAGCTGTGCGACAATGCCGGACCTGGTACGGAAAAATCGGGCTGGCTGTATCAGCTGTATCAGCCCGTCAAACCAAAATGGGCGATGAACGCTGAGCAGCAGGCGGGCTTTGCGTCTCCGGAAATCGATGACGCCACACGACCGGCGGAGCAATGGAACCAGCTGTATCTGCGAGTCTCTTCTAAGCAATCGCAGGTGGCTCTGAACGGCGTGGCGTATTTCAATTTTCGCAAGGGCGATTCCGAATGGAACAAGCGTGTCGCAGCCAGCAAATTTTCGAAATATACGTCGTTCGGCAAAGCCACCACAGGCCATCTGTGTCTGCAGGATCATGGAAACCCCATCGCGTTTCGGAACATCAAGATTCGAAAGCTGAGTGCAGACGGCAGTGTTCCGGTACTGGTTGAAGAACAACTGCCACTGACAGGCGTCGTTGCGTTTCCCGATTTAGAATGGGAAGGCTTCGACAGCATTGACGACAATGGAAAAACACAAAAGCTGCGGCCGATGACGATCACGCATGCGGGTGACGGCAGCAACCGCATGTTTGTTGGGACACAGCGTGGAGCCATCTATGTGTTTCCAAACGACGCCGCAGTCAAGGAAGCGAAGATCTTTCTGGATATTCGCCAGCAGGTCGCCGATTGGGAAAAGGGCAACGAAGAAGGATTTTTGGGGTTGGCATTTCACCCACAATATCAACAGAACGGTCAGTTCTTCGTGTCCTACAGCTCAGCGCTAAACAGCCGCACATCGATTGTCTCACGTTTTTCCGTCTCGAAAGACAACGCCAACCGAGCCGACGCTGCCAGCGAAGAAATCGTGATGGAGATCGCTCAGCCATTTTCCAATCACAATGGCGGTTCCATGGCGTTCGGTCATGATGGATATCTGTACATCGGCTTAGGCGATGGCGGCAGTAGAAACGACCCTCTGAGCCACGGGCAGAATCTGAACACACTGATGGGATCTTTATTGCGGATTGACGTCGACAACACAGAAGGCGGCAAGAACTACGCGATACCCGCTGACAATCCATTCGTCGATCGGGCCGATGCGCAGCCTGAGATCTTCGCTTATGGGTTCCGCAATATTTGGCGGATGTCGGTCGACCGAAAAACGGGAGCCATCTGGGCCGCCGATGTGGGCCAAGATTTCTGGGAAGAAATCAACATGGTGGAACGTGGAGGCAACTACGGCTGGAGCGTTCGCGAGGGCTCGTTTCCGTTCGGCAATCAGTCTCCCGATCCGGACGTGAAGCTGATTGAACCCGTTTGGGAATATGACCATCAGATCGGAAAGTCAATCACCGGGGGGTGCGTCTATCGTGGTTCACGCCTGCCAGAACTGCAAGGGGCTTACCTGTACGCCGACTACGTGACGGGCAGAATCGGGGCTCTGAAGTACGACAAGGACAACCCCACAGCAACAAAGAACATGAGTCTCGCGACGACAGGAATTCCAGTCATGTCGTTCGGCGAAGACGAAGCTGGCGAAGTGTACTACACGCTGGAATCCGTCACCGGCAAAGGAATCTACCGCTTCGATCGCGTTCAACCGTAAGTCTGCGGTGAGGTGCGCCCGTCAGGCGGAAGGAGAGCCACTAGGCTAATTGGCCGGTTTGGTAGGCCCCGCTCCAGCCCACTGCGGAGTCTAACGAGTGTCATGATGGGTGCTGGTGATTTTACAGAATTCATATTTACGTTCCATTTTTTCAACTATTGTGCCTGATCCGAGCTCCCGCTGTCGTCCACCAGAAGATATTGCCCCTCTCGCACGCGCTGCAATCAACACGGCCGAATCGATTAACGCGGATATCGAACTGCTGCATGTCGCCCGCCGAAGGTTCGGTGGTGGTGAAGAAGTAACGTTTCATAGATTATGTCGTCGTCTTATCGAACTGTCCCAAAGGAATTGTAAACGTCACTTCTTCTGCTTCCGAATCGTCTTCGATTATTAGATGAGGTACGGCTTTTAGCACCCGAAGTATGCCGCTGCCCAACCCTCGGTATTGCATGACGTCATAGGCAAAGGAGACTAGGACCGGATTGCGGTCTCGCCGTATTCCTCGTCGCACTTGTTCTACCGTGAGGCTGTTCGGCAGGCGACCGGGGCTTCGGATCTCGATTCGATCATCGAAGATGAACAGCTTGACAGCGTCATGGATAAAGTAGTCGCGGTGTACCAAGGCATTAGTCAGAAGCTCTTCGAAGACGAAGACCGGAATTTCCGCGACCGCAGGACCGTTGAACGACTCGTCCCCTTGAATTCGCGAATTCCACTTGCTGCAGAAGGCGATCGCCATTTCGTACTGTTCGCGCAGTGACCCTTCGAAGCGGCGATTGTCGTAGAATTCCGTTCCGGCGCGGTCAACGCCCTTGAACCAGACAGCCTTGATCGAAAACTCAGGCAGCAGACGCTCTGGATGTGCCGCAAACAGCAAGGTGCCAGCAATGGTGAGCTGCCCTGACTCCATTAGTCGACATGCCGTCAACTCACGTTCAAGATCGTCAACTTCATCAGGCGGTTCACGGTCGTATTTCGCCTTGTAGAACGCAGCAAACGCATTCCGATCCAATTCACGAACGGTGGCTCCCGGAACACGGCAGGTTTCTGCATAGACAGCATGGCTGGCCTGAAACATACGGCGTAACTCAGAACGACTGGTCACACGCCGCTTATCAGATCCACGTTTGACCCAGAAGTAGCCGTCGGAGGTTTGGTACGGCTTGTCTGAACCTTCCGTAATGCTGATGACCAACACGGTGCCGTCAGATGTCAGTACGTTTTCTGTCAGCAGACTCACGGGCGGCTGCAGATTCTGAGTGCTGACATTGCTGACAAGCTGATTCAATGCCCCAATCTGCGGCGGCGTTAATCCGCTGATCGTGCCATCGTCCTCGACGCCAACAAAGATCTGTCCGCCGCCAGTGTTCAGAAATGCGGCAACTTCCGCAGCCAGTCGGGATGCATCAGTAACCTCGCGTTTGAATTGTCGTACGCTGTCTTCACCCTTCAGGATTTCCTGTCGGAGACTGATTTCGTCCATTGCTGAAGTACCTTTTGGCGCCGAAGAAATGCCTCAGCGCCCCCTTCCATAATGTCTACGATGGTTTTGCTTGTGGCCGGACAGTCCAGGCTTCCGGATTGGTGGTCATACTCCCCCTGCTGAACCTCACGGCAAGCGTGAATCTGTTCAGCGTCGCCGAGAACCGGGATGTTGGCATTGTGCGTCGCGATCACGAACTGGCAGTGTTTTTTTCGTTCCAGCAGTGGAGCGACGACATGTCGGAAAATCGTTTCGTTGTCCAGGTCGTCTTCCGGCTGATCCAGCAACATGATTGGATGATCGTCGAGGGACGTTAGCAGCGTCAGAAGCGCAGTCGCGCGCTGCCCCAGCGATAACTTTCGCACCGGCGATCCGTCGAATGTGATTTCACGGCGGTCAGGGACACGCCATGTCAGAAATTCCGCAAGGTTCTCAAACAGGGCTGTCCGAAGTTTTTCGACGTCCGCAATTGCCCCCAACGTATCCTGAAGCTTGTCGCGGTGTTCAAAGATTGCCAGGCCGTTGCGAAGCTGTTCGACAATACGGTCGCGCGACGCTGCCCGAAAACCTGTGCTTCGCAGTTGCTCAGCAAGAAATCGACCGAACGATTCTCGGTCGTCTTCAAACTGTGTGGTCAGTTTGATGGTGTCGGGAATCGATTTCTCACATGTCTCCAGCGCCGTTTCTTCCTTCCGATGCAGTTCTCTGCGAAATCGGTGTAATGCCTGAGCGGCCGTCAGCACTTTTGACAGGGCGGTTTGTTCCGCCTGAGTCCGGTTGGCCGCCGCCTGCTGAAGTTTGACCAGTTGCCCGTAACGCGACTTCTTCCTGCGATACTCCTCAAGATTCAGTCCTGGCTCGGCAATTTCTCGCTGCAGTTGTGCAAAGCCTTCCTGAAGTTCGTGCTCTGTCTCTCGAATGCTGGTCCGAATGGACTCTAGTTCTGTTTCTGTCCCCTGCAGGCCGGTGACCAGACGGTCAAAACTCGTTTTTGACGCTTGCAAGTTTTCTCGCAGCGTTGTCAGGCGGGCAGCCGCCGCCTGCAGTGACCCACTTTTCAATTCTGGCCAGTCTGCCATGACCTCCCGCCAGTCGGCGTCCTGTTGACTGACTCGGTTCCGGAGCTCTTTGAGTTGTCCCAGCAGTTCGTCAACCCCGCGCTGATCAGTGTCGAATACCGTGAGTGCCGACAGTCGATCTTCCACGCCCTTTTCCGCGTAAACGGCAAGCTGGTGCTTCAGGCGTTCTTGTTCCTGAGCATACTCGTCATCCAGTCCTTTTGCCTTCAAAACCGACTGGTAGTCTGTCACAGCCTGCCGGACAGCCTGAACAAGCTGTGTTTCCTGATGTTGATCGTCTGCCGTGGCGGCCCCCGTCAGTCGGGCGAAAAACTCTGCTTCAAAACTTTCATGTCGACTGCCGAGATCCTTCTGACCAAAGTACAGCACGTTCGGAAACACATCGCCGGGACGCAGTCGAGTCGCATTTCCTTCCAGTCGGACCTGTGGGTCGAATCCCAGGGGACGCCGCACTTCGACCAGTTGGTCATGTTCGTTTCTGCCCATGACGATCACTTCACCGCCGTTGGCGAGCATCGCTTTCACAAGTTCATTCTTGTAGCGCGCGTCAACGTCTGTCGGTTCGATGCCGAGAGCGTATCGCAGGCATTCGATCACACTCGATTTTCCGCCGCCGCGAGAACCAATCAGTGTGGTTAACTGTTCAGACAGGCCGTATTCCTGCCCATCCAGCAGGCCGCCCGCAAAACTTACGGAATGCAGCATCGGACCGGAACGCGGCTCGGGTTCGGTCAGCCGCACTCGTTGACCGTAGTCGGTCAGGGCAAACTTGACCGACTCAAAACTCAAGTCCCCGATTTTCAGCCAGCAGGGCCGATCTGACTGACTGATTTCCGCAATGCTGTGCGTCGGATCCGAGCCTTCCACGAACGCTGGTGGCAGGCCCACAGGCCAGTGCTGAATGACCATGTCGGGCCACATCACTTTCTGCAGCCCCAACACCCGCTGCCAGCGATCACCACAGGTCTCAATCACATGTTTCAACTGTCCCCAGCCAAGTTCCTGAATCAGGCCGTTATCAGAATCCACATGAGCAAAAACCACGAAATAGTCTTTGTCATAACTGTCCAGCTTCTCAAGACAGCCTGCGATGTCTTCGACGGATCGTGAACCTTCATCCGGCGTTGAGGTGAACTGAGAATTCAGGAACCGCTGGATCCCGTCATTCGCCGCCTGATCATCGACCCAGTCAGACGCGAAGACGATCAACGCATGAATTCCCTTTCCGGCGTTGATTCCTAGCTCCACGCCGGGCAGCACGAGGATGCTTTCACGGCGAGCGGCTTTACGTAAGGCTTTGTATTCATCCACGTCAAACGTGTTGTGATTCGTGATGACCGCAATCCGGATTTTTGCGGCGACAAGTTGCCCAACCCATTCTTTGACGAATTCATTTTCCCGGTCCCGGAACTCCGCGCGAAGCTGCTTTCGAGACGCCCCTGGTTCCTTCAAGGTGTGCAAATGAAAGTCGGCGCGAACCCATTCGGCACCGTGGGGGAAGAAATTTTCGGGTTCGTTTGGCATGCGCGCCTTAGGTTCTCAGAATCAGGCAGAAACGCCATGGTCAGGATTCGTAAATTGTACGCATTCAGATCCGACGAATTACAGGAGCGACCGAGGATTTCAGAAGGAATATCAGGTACGCACTGGACACACCATGGAAGCCTTGGCTGTGCCGTTGCACGAACAGCTTGGAATGTCGACGTGCGAGTGCTGTGGGGCAAGGCGTCTGCTGGAAGAGTTGCGGCAAAGCCCGAACGACGGAGTTCGACCAGACCACGTCTACCGGGTTGATCGTTCGATACTCGTGGCCACGAAGCCTGCACAATCAGTGGCTGGTCGCTTCTGAACGCCGTCGTGTTCGACGGCTTGCGGAGCTGTCGGTGCTAGCCGACTGGATGGCGAGTTCGATGATGCGGCCGATTGCTGCGACGGCTGCTGACGAAACCGTGCGACCACCCGGCAGACACAGTACTTCACCAGCGACACGATCTGTGACCGGCAGTATCGAACAAGGCGAATCGACCGAACCGTACGGTTGGCTGCGATGGCAGCCAGGGTAAAAGTACCGTCTGGCCAGCACGTTTTCAGCATCCAGGACGTGCAGGATTTGATCGCGAGACACACCAGTCACGCCTTCGTCGATGTGCGCCACGACGTACTGATAGTTGTGCTTTTCGTGGTTGTCAAAGTCTCGAATTCGAATCCCCGGAATCGCGGACAGCATGTCGGCGTACGCTTCACGTGTGCGTCGATTGGCGGCCACAACCGCGTCCATTTCGTCCAGCGAACTGATGCCGAACGCAGCGCTGATTTCGTTCAGCTTGGCGTTGGTGCCGATCATGCCAACCTGATCGACAGCAGTGAACCCAAAGTTCCGAACTCCTCGCAGACGATTGGCCAGGCTGTGGGAATTTGTCACAACGGCCCCGCCCTCCCCTGCGGCGACAAACTTCGTGGCATGGAAGCTGAAAATTTCGGCGTCTCCAAAGCCGCCAATCATTGTCTGTTGGTGCGAACAACCAAAAGCGTGCGATGAATCGAACAGTAACTTCAGCCCATGACGACCAGCGATTTGACTTAGAGCATCCGTATCACAGGGCTGTCCCCACAAATGCACGCCCACGATCGCAGATGTTTTTGGTGTAATCAGTTCTTCAACATGCGCCGGGCTAATGCAACAAGTGATCGGATCAATGTCGGCAAAGATGGGTGTTAACCCGCGCCACCCGAAGGCATGGGGCGTGGCGATAAATGTCAGCGCCGGGACGATCACTTCCCCCGTCAGATCCAGCGCTGCCGCGGCGATTTCCAGTGCCGTGGTTCCGCTGGACGTCGCGATGCAGTGTTGAACATCGGCCACGTCTGCGACTCGACGTTCGAATTCGCGGACACACGGGCCATCGTTCGTTAACCACGCGCGGTCCAGAATGTTGCTGATTTGTTCGAGCAATCTTTCCTTGTTAGGAATGTTGGGCCGGCCAACATGCAGCGGTTCGGCAAAGACGGGAACTCCACCATGCACCGCCAGTTCAGACACTTTCGTTTTTAGAACCAAATTCTGGCCGACGAATTCCGGCCTTCCAGCTGTGTCCTTTGCCGGGAATTGCTGTTCCTGTGCAGCGAAGCTTGCTTCCTCAGGAAGTCCATGTGGGTGTTCGAACCTATGCAGCATCGCAGACTCGTTTCCACATTTCCCGAAAGCTATTTTCGAGCTGACTGATGAAGGTTTTGGAATCGCAAATCGTGTCTCGCATCAACGGCCGCAGATTCGACCTAAGATCCGACAGACGATCAGCGTCGTTGGCCAGTTGGACGACGCTCTGCACATACCCAGCGTCGTCGCTGGACACGAGGTCGCTGAGTCCCAGTCGCTGCAGTGCAGAAGCGGTCGCTCTTCCGCAGGGGCTGTTGCCATACAGCGTCGGAATCGGGACACCCTGCCACATCGACTCCAGCGCGGTTGTGCCGCTGCTCCACGGAACGGTTTCCAGCAGAATATCCATTTCTTCATACGCCACCAGATATTCGTTGGCGTCGTGCCACGTCAAATCGACACGGTCTGCGGCGATGCCCGCATCAAGAAAACGACTCAACAGGTGCCCCTGGAGTTCCTCGGACTTCTTCAGCATATTGTGGAAGACCATCAGTCGGCTGTCAGGAACCGCGTTCAGAATCTGCGACCACAACTCAAGCGTGCGATCGGTCAGTTTGTTGGGGCGATGCGTGCAGCCGAATGTCACGTAGCCGCGTTCGATCAGCGGCGGTGACTGCACGCCGGGCGTATTGCCTGCCGGAGCCCAACAGCAACCACCGTCGGTCAGACGCACGACTTCTTCTGTATAAAACTCGTCTTCCGATGCCGGATCGCGAACTTCGTCAGTGACAAAGTAGTCCATCGTGGGCAGGCCAGTCGTGTTCAGATAGCCGAGCATCGACACCTGCACGGGGGCCGCACGCTGCGCAAACACAGCCAGCCGGTTGTTAGCGGTATGCCCCGCAAGATCAATCAGAATGTCGATTTGATCGTTCCGGATCGTAGCCAAAACGTCGTTGTCCGACATGCCGTAGATGGCTCGCCAGTGCGCCGCTTCGCTCTGCAGCCGAGCGGTCACATTGTCGATCTTGCTGACGTTCGCGTAGCAAAACACTTCGACGTCGCTGGCTGAATGCCCCAGCAGCATCGGTTCGAAGAAACTGACTAGCGGATGCCGACAGAAATCTGGTGATACGTAGCCAATCCGCAAGCATCTATTTAGGCTCAACGGGCTCAGATCATTCGTGAACTCCGGCGCAGCGGAAGTCGCGAGCAACTGCGACATCGCAACATGCGCTGCGCAGCATTCCGCACGATTCACGTCTGCTATGTTCAATTCAAACAGATAGTTGCTGGTCGCTGCAGAATGCTTGGGATTGAGCTCGATTGCGCGGCGATAGCATTCCATCGAATCCGCCGTTTCCACTAGCTGGGCATAGTAGAAGCCCAGACTGTTCCAAGCATTCGCATGGTTCGGGTCGACTGCGACAGCTTTCAGAAACGCGGTTTCTGCTTCTTTGTAGCGCCCTAGTTCCTGCAGCGTGTTTCCTTGATTGATCAGCGTCTGCGGAGTGTTCGGTTGTCGTTGCAGGGCTTGTTCGAATAGCGGCAGAGCCTCCGCGTTACGTCCTTGGCCGTGCCGAATGACGCCCATGTTATTCAACGCAGCCGGATGACCAGAATCGATTCGAAGCGATCGTTGCGCACACGTTTCCGCCATATCCATGCGGTTGACTTGGCGGTAGACCTGCCCGAGATTTACCCACGCGTCGATGTGGTTTTCATCCAGATCGATCGCGCGTTCGAAACACTGAATCGCTTCCGGTACCGCTTGCTGCTCCTGCAGTGCGTTGCCCAGTACATTCCACGCCAGTTTGTGTTTAGGATCGAGCTCCAGACATTTGCGACTCACAGCTTCGGCCTGCTCAGCACGCTTGGCTGCCATCAGTGCGGTGGCGAGGTTCAGGTAATAGGCGGGGACATCATCACGCAGCGAAATGGCGTGTGAGATGTAATCGATGCCATTGTCGTGTTGTCCCAATTGATGTGCGAGCACACCTGATAGATTCCATGCGTCTGCGAATTCGGGTTCTGCCTGCAGAACTTTGCAGTAGACTTCGCTGGCTGCATTCAGATCACCGTTCAGATGTCGTTCGACTGCGAACTCCATTAACTTCTGCGTTTGCATAGTCGATAAGCATCCTGCTACGGTGGGCGATCAACAATCCATAAGTATCAGGTTCTGACACTGTCGTGGATTCATCGAAGCGACACGGATTTTCTTGCGTTGAATCTGAGATTCTGTGACCGGAGCACCACGGCATGATCAACTTTACGCAGGACGAATTGCGGTCATTCGGTTTCCGCAGTCTGGGCAAGAATGTTCGCATTCATCGATCGGCAATCATTGCCGGTCACGAACACATCAGCCTCGGAAACAACACCCGCATTGACTGCTTCTGTTTGATTTCGGCGGGTGAACGGGGCGTCGAGATTGGCGCGTGCGTCCACATCGCTGCGGGCTGTTACCTGTTCGGCGGTGGTGGCAGAATCCTGATGGAAGATTTCAGTGGCCTGTCGTCACGTGTCTCAATCTATACGGCGACCGACGATTACTCCGGCGGCGCGATGACGAACCCCACCGTCCCGGATCAGTTTCGAAACGTTCAACGCGGCGACGTCATTCTTCGCAAACATGCGATCATTGGAGCCAGTTGTGTGGTGCTGCCGGGTGTCGAACTGAAACTGGGAGCCGCCGTCGGTGCTCTGACTTGCATTCGCAAAGACGTTGACGAGTTGACGGTAATGGTCGGAAACGCTCGCCGCCCGCAAGTCGTGGGTCGGCGAGGCAGCGGGATGCTGGAACTCGAACAGCAGTGCTTAGATGCGATCGAAGGCGATGACTCGCCCGAATAATCACCGTTCGTGAATCGTCGTACGGCCGTGTGGCGTGATTTCGGTAGGAGATCGGGAAACTGCTGTGCGCGATCATTCCAATCCGTGAGACGTTGCTACACTGGGCCCCACTTGGCTGTTCGAACAGTTTTTCACGCAGCTGTGTTGTCCTTGAAACTTACTGATTGACCCAACGTGGCCTCTGAACAGAATCCGACCCCTTACGAGCGGGTGCCCGAAGAATCGATTACAAAATCGAACACGAAGCCGCCTCGCAAAGCCGCGATGGCCTTTATCTTCGTATCACTGCTCATCGACATTCTGGGCATTGGAATTATCATTCCGGTTTTGCCGGAACTGATCAAGGAGCTCGTCGGTGGCGACCTCACAAATCCAGCCGCGATCGCATCGCGGGCCAGTCTATGGGGTGGCATTATTGGAGCCAGCTACGCGCTGACGCAGTTCTTCTTTGCGCCCATTGTGGGAGCCTTATCCGATCGATTTGGGCGACGACCGATTCTGCTGTGTTCGATGTTTGGTCTGGGAGTCGACTATCTGGTGCAGTATTCCGCGCCCAGCTTAGCGTGGCTATTTGTGGGACGAATTTTTGCGGGCATCATGGGTGCCAGCTTCACCACAGCCAACGCCTATATTGCTGATATCTCAACCGATGAAACACGAGCGAGAAATTTCGGTTTGCTGGGTGTCGCATTCGGTCTCGGCTTCGCCATGGGGCCAGCCTTCGGCGGTTTGCTGGGTGCTCAGAGTTTGCGGTTGCCGTTTTTGGTGGCGGCCGGCCTGTCGCTGCTGAACTGGCTGTACGGTTACTTTGTGTTGCCCGAGTCCTTGGCACCGGAAAATCGCAGTGAGTTCACCGCTTCAAAAATGAATCCGTTTGCCAGTCTGCTCAAGATGAAAGACTACCCGGTGGTCGCTGGTCTGGCCGTGGCCATCTTCTTTGTCTCACTGGCACAGCGTGGGCTGGAAAACGTGTGGGTCTACTTCACATCC
>Ga0075117_1001002_pt1 | contig 17963 bp, 12 predicted proteins | sample AntAceMetag02UKJ_FD_69789 | JGI IMG/M metagenome (GOLD analysis project Ga0075117, IMG submission 69789) | Saline lake microbial communities from Ace Lake, Antarctica - Antarctic Ace Lake Metagenome 02UKJ | ecosystem: Environmental > Aquatic > Non-marine Saline and Alkaline > Saline | place... | reverse complement strand
GCGAATCTAATTGCAGGTTTAATTCCTTATAGCGGACACTGCATTACTCATATGGCAGTCCGAGAAGAAATGGGAATTAAGCGCGACCAACCAATTATCGACGACATGGCCCCGCTGTTTCATGCCCGCAAAGATGCACCGCCTATTCTGCTCATTACAGGCGATCGCAAACTCGAATTCCCCACACGCTATGAAGAAAATTCCTACTTATACAGTCTGCTAAATGTAGTAGGACACAAACAGGTCCAACTATTTGAATTGGACGGCTTTACTCACGGTTCCATGCGGGAGCCTGGACATTATCTACTACTGAAAGAAATCAAACGCATTGTCGGCGGTAAAAAAAATGAAAAACCGATTCCGAAAAAGAAATCGAGTTGAATTCGATCTAACTTTGAGTCCTCAATCGTAATGCATTGGCAATCACAGAGATCGAACTAAAACTCATGGCGGCAGCAGCAATCATCGGGCTCAGAAGAATTCCGAAAAAGGGATAAAGAATCCCGGCAGCAATCGGAATTCCCAGTGCATTATAACCAAAGGCAAATAACAGATTCTGATGAATGTTGCGCATCACCAGGCGACTTAAATAGATCGATTCCGCCACACCCCTTAAATCACCTTTCACCAAAGTCACCTCGGCACTTTCAATGGCAATGTCAGTGCCCGTGCCCATCGCAATACCGACATCCGCTTCTACAAGCGCGGGTGCATCGTTAATCCCATCGCCGGCCATCGCTACTCTGTGACCAGCAGCGCGCAGAGCTTTTACTTTCTCGTATTTATCCTGCGGTTTCACACCGGCTTCCACATCATCAATATTGAGTGACTGTGCGACTGCCTTCGCTGTTTTTTCATTGTCACCCGTTAACATCACGATTTTGAGACCCAGTTGATGCAGTTTTTCAATCGCCTGTGGAGTCGATTTCTTAATCGGATCAGAGACAGACAAGAATCCACCCAAGTCGCCAGAGACGGCCACAAAGATCACACCCTGCCCTTGTTCACGGAGCCGATTCGCGTTGGCCAAGAGAGTGTCATTAATGACGATAGATTGTTCGTTCAGGAACCCTGCACTACCAATGAGAACTGGTTTACCTTCCACAATGCCTTTGACACCAGAGCCGGTTATCGAATCAAAATCAGTGACCGTTAATAATGGCAGGTCGCGATCCTTCGCAGCCATCACAACCGCCTCTGAGAGTGGGTGCTCACTGTGCTGTTCCACTGAAGCCGCTAATTGCAGCAGATCATCTTCATTGAGCGCCCCGGCTGTAATGCATTCAGTGAGTCGAGGTTTTCCCTCAGTCAGAGTACCTGTTTTGTCGACGATCAGGGTGTCCACTTTTTGCAATGTCTCCAGCACGGAAGCGTCTTTGATCAGGATCCCGCTCTTAGCTCCGCGGCCGACACCAACCATAATCGACATCGGCGTAGCCAGACCCAATGCACACGGACAAGCGATAATCAGGACAGCAACCGCATTGATCAGAGCGTAAGCAAATCGTGGCTCCGGCCCTAACCAGCTCCAGAGTAGAAATGTCACAATGGAAACTAATAGTACCATCGGAACAAAACGGGCGGCAATGGTGTCCACCACTCGTTGAATCGGAGCGCGGCTGCGTTGAGCACTCGAAACCATTTGGATAATTTGTGATAACAGAGTGTCACTACCGACTTTCTGGGCTTCCATGATGAAAGAACCTGTCTGATTCACAGTGCCGCCAATGACTTCTGCCCCCTGCTCTTTCGAAACTGGTACCGATTCGCCGGTAATCATTGACTCGTCAATCAGACTCCTTCCTTCCTGAACGATTCCATCGACGGGTATTTTTTCTCCCGGACGTACGCGCAGTAGATTTCCCGATTGCACTTCTTCCAGGGCAATCTCACGTTCTTCACCGTTTTCAACAAGTATCGCCGTGGGAGGTGCCAAAGAAAGTAATTCTTGAATGGCGCTATTGGTTCGCTTGCGAGCTTTCAACTCCAGCATCTGTCCTAACAGAACTAAAACCGTAATGACCACAGTCGCTTCGAAATAAAGTTCCACAGTGCCTCCCTGCCGAAAGGATTCGGGAAAGAGTCCGGGGAGGAACAGAGCGATGACGCTGTAGACGTACGCGGTTCCCGTTCCAATGCCGATCAGAGTGAACATATTGAGGTTCATACTGAGAATGGAACGCCAGGCACGTTCATATAAAGGCCATCCGGCCCAGAACAGAATCGGCGTGCTCAACAGGAATTGAATCCATCCCGAAACTTTAAGTGGAATCCATTCATGAATGGGGAGTCCCGTCATCGGTAACATCGCCAATAGAAAGACAGGTAAACCTAATATCAGACCACCCCAGAAGCGTCGGGCCATGAGTTCATACTCGGCCACTTCTTCTGGCGACCCCTCTTTTTGAGGCATGATCGGTTCCAGATCCATACCACAGATTGGGCAGCTTCCCGGCCCCCGTTGCTCGATTTCAGGATGCATCGGGCAGGAATAGATTGTCGCAGGAGGTAAAGAACCTTCAGCGGCCACCACATGAGGATGACTTTCCTTCGCATGATCGCCACAATGATCACAAGACTTAGTTTCCTGTTGTGGGGCTGTATCAGGTGATGGCTGTTGTGCCAGAAATTTATCACGACAACCCTGACTGCAAAAATACCAGGTTTGATTGTCAATCGTTTCCTGTAATGAGCTGGACTCATCTACTTCCATGTGGCAAATTGGATCGATGGCAGTCATGATTACGTTGCTTCCTCTTGAGTTTTGTATTTCATTGATCGAGCTTGGACTGCTCTTTCTCGATCATTTTCTCTTTCCAGTTTGAAGCACTACCGGGACCAAACACTTTAATGGCATGAATCAACAGACCGATCCCCCAACCTCCCAGTGGCCAGATAAACCAATATTTCTCGGGAGCGCGTATCAGGTTAAGCGTGATTAAACCGGCATTCACCACCACATAAATAGCGGCGTGGATCATGAAACCAATTTTTCTCTCGACCCGCTCTTTCGCTTGTGCATAGTTTTTCGTTTTCTTTGCCATCACAGTCTTACCTGTCTCTACGAAAACTAACCTTTGTGAAGTGCTCTTAATATAAAGAAAATTACCGGCATAAAAAAACGGTTATTTGTCTTTCCATTAAAATGACAAATAACCGTTGATCAATTCAATTCCAATGCAATCATCAATCTTGCGAAAGATCCAACGGCAATGCGATCTGCTTTGATTTCCCATCAACCACCGTTTGTATTGGTATATTCCACTGTGCAGTATGCTGTTTACACAACCCACCTACTCCATCGCGACAGTAAGCAAAACGTAGATTCAAAATATAGGTACCTGTCGGCTGCTGCAAGGCGGGGACACTCAGTACCAGCTGATTCCCTTTCACATTTCCTTTGCCACTAAATGTACTTTGCTTCCCATTCGCTTGCCATTTGAGAGAAAATTTGACTGGCGCCAAGGGCGCGAGTTTAAATTCAGCAGGTAACTTGGGAGTGATCGCGAATGTCAATTCTTGACCCCCGGCGACTGACTGTGAGGCAACAGTGATTGCTTTATCGGACGTTCCTGCAAAACTATCATCTGAATTTTTCATCGGAGTCGGTGGAGCTAAGCCCTGCACTTTGAATTCGCTGACTTTATTATCTTTCAGGTTAACAACACAGATACGATGATTATTCGTATCTGCCACAAACAGTCGATCTCCGACTAATGCCAAACCTGAAGGTTCTGAGAATTCAACCGGATTAAGTGCGTTCCCGTCTTTCCCGGTGCCCAGAAATGTTTTGACTTCGTTCGTTTTAAGATCAATGGTTTTTAGTTTATGGTTATACGTATCCGCGACAAAGAGACGTCCTTTGTCAAACAGAACTCCCAATGGATGTTGCAGCCGCGATTTTTCACCAATGCCATCTTTATCACCGAACTCAAAAAGCGATCTCCCGCGTTCCAGGTCAGACGTACCTGCTATTGTTGTTACTTCTCCCTTTTTGGTATCGACTTTTCGAACAGCAGACCCTTCACTGTCAACAACATAAAACACATCACCATCGACGGAAATGTCTGAAGTTTGAGCGAAAGCGGATGCTTCCAGTGACCCGTTGGTAATATCTTCACGACCTGAACCGGCATAAACACCGATTTCATCCGAACCTATTTTGTGCGACCAGATTTGATGTGGCCCCGCCATGCAGATATAAAGCACGCCATTGATTTCAGCCAACGCCCAGGGGCTATTTAAAGCCGCCTCTCTTAATTTGCCACCAGGAGAACGAAAGCGAGCCTGCTCGCCAGTTCCCGCTAATGTATGCACTTGCTTCTTAGAAAGATCAATCGTGCGAATCATGTGATTTTCGGTATCAGCGACATACAGAGTATTTCCTACTAATGCCATGCCTTGTGGATGATCAAACGAGGCAGTTTTGTAGTCGCCATCTTTTTTACCAATTTGCCCCGAACCAATGACATCAATCAATTTCCCATCAAAACCCGTCACTACGATCCGATTATGATTACTGTCGGAAATAAACAGACGCTGATTGGGAATATCCGCAAGGAGTTTACCGGGGAACTTCAGGGGAGTTGGTTTTAACTTTTTTGATTCCAGTGCAAAATGCACGGGAGTTTCATCCAAAGTACCCTTGGCTCGATGATAGGCGATGACTCGGTCCAGAACCTTTTCGAGAACTTCTCGATTCCCTTCTCCGGATAAATGTCCACAGTAGTTTCCTTCCGGATCAATGAGCACCATCGAAGGCCACGCACGCACTCCATATTTTCTCCAAACGGTCATATCCGCATCATTGATGACTGGGTGTTTAATCTCATAACGCTGAATGGCACGGCGAATGTTGTCGGTCTCTTTTTCGTTATCGAATTTGGCTGAGTGGCAGCCAATCACAACCAGTTCATTAGGGTACTTCTTTTCCAAATAAGCCAGATCCGGTAACACATGCATGCAATTGATACAGCAATAAGTCCAGAAATCGATGAGAACCACTTTTCCCCGCAAATCCTTGAGTGTGATCTCTCCTGCAGAATTTAACCACTCTTTGCCACCATCCAGACTGGGTGCCTTGGGACGATTCGGAAACGGGTTTTTTTCGATCACATTTTTTTTCTGTTCGGCCTTTTGCTCCGTTTTTTTTGACTCTTTCGCAGACGCTTTCTCATCTGCATACACAGACGAGGCACCAGATAATATTCCCGTGACCAATAGCGTAATTATTGAAACGATTTGAAGTCGATTTAGAAAAGTTTGCTTTACGGGCATTCCAGGTTCTCCGCAGTGATTCGGTTGGCGACTTGAGGCGTGATTAATTTCGCTTGTGCGTTTCTTGGAGTGAGGCACATTACTATTGTAGACATTGCGCATTTGAGGGGAACAGTTCCAAGTCGGAAATTCCTTAAACCAATCAAGATTGATTGATGCCTGTGTGTCATTTTCATTCTCAACACAGCTTGCAAATCGACCGTTTATTCGTGTCTGAGCGCTTCAATCGGATCTAGTTTTGCGGCGGAGATCGCAGGATAAATGCCGGATAGAATTCCAATTGTCACCGAAATACCAAACGCGACCGGCAAACTCCAGAAGGCGATCTGCGGTTGCAAGTCAAAGAACATTCGACCTACATCAGAACCTGCTGTATTGCCTTCCATAACAAAATTTTGAACAAACCACTGAATTCCCAAGAATGAAATTGGCGTAAGTAATCCAAACACAACACCAATTAAACCACCCGAACCAGCTAACACGATGGTCTCTGTAAGGAACTGTTCGATAATATCACTCTGACGGGCTCCTAACGCACGACGGACACCAATTTCTCGAGTCCGTTCTGTAACAGTAGCCAACATGATATTCATAATCCCAATACCGCCTACCACAAGACTGATGGCAGCGATCGAGCCTAATACGACATTAAAAATTAATCGAATCTGCTCTGCTTGTTTGAGTAATTCCAGGGGAACGACAACGGCATAATCTTTGATTCGTGGATGAGTTTGCTCCAAGGTTTCGCGAATGGCTTCGGCCGTCGACAGTACCGCGTCTTTATCGTTCACGCGTAGCGTAATCTGGTGCAGTTCGATCTGTTCTGCCGTGTTACTGCCCGCTTGAGTTTTGATATCAAGATCCCCTTCTCTCACTTGCAGCGTTTTGATGGGAACATAGACATCTTTATTATAATCCTGCCCGGACAGACTACCTCCAATGGCTGCAGAGGCGGTACGATCTTTTGTGACACCCACTACGGTATAAAACATCGTGCCAATGCGAATGGATTTCCCGACGGGGTCTTCGTGCATGAATAAAGTATTAGCAACTTCATTTGCGATCACGGCTACATTGAGTAGTTTTTCCTGATCGCTGTTCGTGAGGAATCGGCCCTGTGTCAGCTGTAGATGATTCATCTCCAGATAATCGGCCGTGCAACCCACAACTCGGGCAGTCATCGCTTCCTTCAGATGTCGAATTTCTCGATCGACCTCCCGGATAGGAACCGCTTTGACGATTGTGGGCAGTGTATTGGTGAGTATCTTGTAGTCTGATCTCAACAACCCATACGACAAAACGCGGCTGCCCGATGATGACTGCACAACCTCTGTGGGTGGTTTGACACTACGGACAATGACGTTCGTTGCCCCTAGTTCAAGAACTTGCCTTTGTGCCTGTGCGCTAGCCCCTTCACCAATGGCCAGCATGGCAATCACAGAAAACACACCAAACACGATCCCCAACATCGTCAAGCCGGAGCGCAGCTTATGGAGCAATAAGCTCTTCAGCGCGAGTCGAACAATTCGAATAATGCGAGTCATGTAAGTGACCTGAGTGAAACGGATTTAAGCAAACATAGGGAGGGTTAACGTGTGGGGATGGCTTGTTTGATCAGCGTCTCATTTTCAATGAGACCATCTTTCATGATAATTTGACGTTTGGTTTGTTGGGCAATACTCGGTTCGTGAGTCACCATAATGATGGTACGCCCTTCCGCATTTAATTTGTGAAGGATATCCATAATTTCGGCTTCCGTAGTTGAATCAAGGTTTCCCGTTGGTTCGTCTGCCAGGATAATCTGAGGATCATTCACAAGCGCCCGCGCAATCGAAACGCGTTGCTGTTGCCCACCAGATAGCTGAAAGGGACGGTGATCTGTCCGGTCACCTAAGCCAACCATATTGGCCAACTCCATGCACCACTCCCGTTCTGCACGTCCAATGGCAGGGTAGCCAGATCGATACAACAACGGAACTTCGATATTTTCCAGAACAGTATATTGTGCGATTAGATTGAATGACTGGAAGATGAATCCAATCATGTCATTCCGCATCGCTGAAAGTTCGTCATCATCCAATGTAGAAACATCACGGCCTCCCAGAAAATATTGACCACTGGTGGGACGGTCGAGTGCTCCCAAAAGATTCAAGAGGGTACTTTTCCCACTCCCGGAAGATCCCATGATGGCAACAAAATCACCTTCTGGAAAGTCTGTTGAGACGCCCCGTAATGCTTTTACCACTACAGAGCCCAGATCATAGAATTTGGTGAGGTCGACAACTTGAGCAGCCAACCTCATGGTCGTTTTCCTCCCGAAGGTCGGGAGCCCCCTGAAGGAGGTTTCAGCTTACTGAGTTCTCCCGCATCGAGAAATCCATCTTTGTTGGCATCGAGGGTGGAGAAGCGTTCCTGCAGACGTTCCGGTGCTTCCTCTTTGGAAATTTTCCCATCTGAATTTTTATCGATACGTTTCATAACGTCGCCAGCACCTCCAGCTGGCTTTTTATCAGCAGCAGGTTTCTTTCCTGATTTTTCTGCTAATTTTCCAGGAGTCCGCGACTTTGGTGATTTCCGACCAGTTTTACCGGGGGGCTGCTTTGCTGCCTGCTCTTTCTTCTCAAGTGACAATTCTTCTTCGAGGTCAATCAGCTGGTCAGCAAAATGAGTTCGAGGATTTAAAATCACTTCTTCGCCAGGTTCAATTCCTTCCAGGATTTCGATCATGGTATCACTGGCCTGATCTGTTTTAATCGACTTTCTGACGGGATTTCCATCAGAATCTATTACAAAGATATAACGATTATCGCCGATGGTAATCACAGACTGAACGGGGACCTGAAGAACATTTTCTCGTTCCTCGATCCGGATTTCAATCTCAGCAGTAAGACCAGGCTTTAGCTTGGTGATATCTGCCCCGTTTGGCAGGATCTTGATTGTTGCCTTGTACTCTTTGAGGTCGGGACGCATCCAATTGGAAGAAATAGGGACGGAAGAAATTTGGTCAACCACACCTGTGTAAACTTCGTCAGGAAAAGCATCGACGCGAATATCAACGCGTAACTGTTCTTTGATCATGCTGATTTTGGACTCATGAATGCGTGCGTCTACTTTCATAAGAGAGAAGTCGGGCAGTTGAATAATTGCCTGACGCTCACGGACTTGAGTCCCTTCTTCAATCACATCTTCGCCATTGCCACGACGACTGCTTCCCTGATTGGCATAAACGACTTGCCCATTTTGAGGCGCGATCAGTTTACAGGAATCAATCTGTTCCAGCATTCGTTCCAGTTCACTCCGCTCAACCTCGTGGGTCAACTGGCTGGCTTTAAGCTTGGCTTCGGCTTGAGCCAGTGTCGCAATCCCTTTACGTCGAACTCGTTCCAGGTTCCGATCTTTTTCCTCGACGTCTGCTTTTAACTCTGTCAACTTACGTACCTGAACATAGTCTTTTTCAACCTTCAGATCTTCTTTTGCAATCTCCAGATCGATTTCTGCTTTCACCACAGTAATGCGGTCTGCCTCCACATCATTCTGATTTTTATAACCCTTCTTCGCGATCCGTTTCGAAAACTCAAAGTTTTCTTCAGCCCGCTGCAGGTCTTCTCGGGATTTAGTGATTGCCCCTTGTTTGACATTTAAATCGCGTTTCGATTCTCCCTTGAGGAATTTATTCAAATCAAGTTTGGCCAATTCAAATGCAAGTATTGCCGCTGAGTTGTCACTGTCGTTTTGCGTCTTCTGAATCGCAACATTTTCTGTAGCCTGCAATTCTTCAGCTTCCGCCTTGGTCACCTGAATTTGTTGCTGCTTTTCTTTGTCGACCAGAAGCGCAGAGTCTAGTTCACACACCAAATCTCCCGCTTTGACCATCGTTCCCTCAGGAACAATGCTGAGAATGGTTGTATAGCCTTTGACTTTGCTGTTAAGCGTTACGTTATTCAAGCTATCGAGCTGACCACGCTCGGTCACTGTCACACGAAATGGCCCTAGCGTTGCCTCATCAGTGATAAACGTCGTATCTTTCTTCTTACCAGACGAGAAAGAAGAGAAGAAAGGTGTTCGCAGCGCAGGAATTACCAGCACCGCTATTCCCAAAGCAATCACTGTATAAAACAGAAGCTTTGCTTTACTGGGAAGCTTTCTCTGAGTTTTCTTTGCCTGTGGAGATGCTGTTGAGTTCTGCTGCAGGCCGGAAGACAACTTGTTGGATGCCTTCGACTGCGGAGACTCTGGATTCAGCTGGTCCTGGGGGGGGTTGGCGGTGCTCATGGGTGGGCCTTGTTCTTCCCGCGCGGTGTTGGTAGAAATCGTCTTTCCAAATTCCATTCTCGTCTATCTCCATAATACCCATATCTCGATAGATGTTAAGTCGGTTTTGTTCATAATTTACCCAGTTACTGATTAAACTGTTTTGTGCGCGTAATACATTACTTAACGCATTTAACAAAGTTAAGCCTGGATTACTTCCGCCACCCTGGGCAGGACCTGAAGTGGACTCAACAGCACTATCGTACCCTAAAGCGGCTAAACGGATCTGCACCCGTGATGTTTCAAAATTTTGACGTAATACCGTGAGTTGACGCCAACTTTGACGAATTTCAAACTTAGCTGCATCTTCCGCTGCCATAAATGTACGGCGTTGCCTTTGATAATCGATCTGAGACTCTCGATACGCATTTCGTTCCTGTACCAGTGATAAAGGAGCGGTAAATTCAACACCCGCTCGAAATCCTGCCCGACTACTACTGAAATCCAAAGGCTTATTTTGGCCGAGAGGTGTACTGACATCCCCATCGACTACAACATTTAACACCGCTTCCAGAGAATTATACCGCACTTCCATTAATCTTCGTGCATCCATCACAAATCCACGCTGGTTCATCAGGTCTAGCCGATTATCGAGACCAATCCGGACTACTTCTTGGCTATTCATCGTAAACGGTTCTAGAGTAATCATTTCCACACGCAAACCAATTTCAATCACTTGCATGTTTTGTGACGTTCGCAGCATATCTTCACGCAGAAATGCCAACTCCCGAACAATTTTCTTTTTTTGGTCGTTGGATAGTTTGTCTTCACTCAATAAACTTTTCAGGCCGTTCAGACGACTTTGCATCTGTTGAATATTCTTGCGGAGATTGGAGTACAATCGTATATCATTCAATGTGCTCTGGCGAACGCGCTCCCGATCTTCCTCTGAAAGGAAACGACGTTGGCGTAACTGCAAGAGGTCTTCAGAGTCCCCTTCCTGATTATCACCCAGTAATTGTTCCACATCTTTGATATCCTGCTCTAATGTGAGGACGGCATCTGTTTGGAGTTTGTGAAATAACACCTGCAAGCCTTCCATCACCTCTTTTAACTCTGCTGTGGTGGGAGGTACCAGATCAGGAACATCCCAGTCCACGACATAAACCTTCGCCCAGACTTCGACATAATCATAGATTTCCTGTTCAATCTCAGGCAAAAGCGGATCAATTAATTCAAATGGTTTCAAAAGTGAATCGTCAATACTCATCGGCATATTAGGAGGCAGCCCTAAAAAGATTTTGAATCTCCCCAATGTATCCTGAAAAATACGTTCTATTGTTCTTAAGCTATTGATTGATTGTGCTAATTGAGATTCCAACTGAGCCACATCTAATGTCACGACTTCTGTTCGAATGCGCTGGACTAACTCGTTGACTGTTGACTGATAGTTCACTTCATCACTTAATGCCAGCAGACGTTTTTCCTCTTCTTCTGTCATCTTACCATTCCAGAAGAGTAACTGTTTTTCATCATCGAATTCCAGTTTGTCTACCAGTTCGGGCGGAATGATAAAGTTTGGAGGCAGCTGATCCAATCGTTCTGATTGGACGCTGGGCTTTTGTGAAGAGAAAGCCCGCAAAACTTCGACCTGACGTTCCAGCCGCTTGATGTTTCCTCGTTCGTTGTTGATCACCTGCAGCTGTTGCAACAACTGCAAAAAACCATTTCCACCTCCAACGTTATCGGTAAAAAATTCTTTTCGAAACCGAGCCAAAATTCGTGTCTGATACAACACATTGCGTTCGTCTTGTGTCAGATTATTCAATACGACCTTGCGGCCCGCGCCTAATAATAAAGGTTGTACCAGAGAATAAGAGAGTAGACTGACTGAGTTTGTTTGATTGGAACCGGAGAATAACCAGAGCGTATTATTGGCGATTTCAACAGCCCATTGTGCCCCCGTAGGAAGTACCTGATTGAGACCAATTCGACTGGCCAAATCCAATTCCTGCGTGCCAGTTCGTAGGCGTCGACGATTGAGTTCAGCGGAAGGGTTTTGTCCCCCCACACCAAGATAGCGGACGTCAAACTGAAAACGACCAAAGGTTAAATCCAACGCTGCCAAAAACAGGTTTTCAATTTGAAATTGATATTCACGACTATTAATGTTGGCAAGATCAATCGATTCGCGCAATGTGACTTCATTCAGAGCAGGCAACTGCGTGCCTTCCAACGCATTACCTGAAGCAGCAATTTCTGCACTCAACTCCGGATTGATGCCGTACTGCACTAGCCATTCAGGATTTTCGATACTCAATGCCCGACCAAATTTGTGCCAGCTTTTATATCCCTGCTTACATTTCAACCAATGCATATAAACATTTGCAGCAGGGTCATCCGGTGGTAATGGCTCATGATTGGGGTCATAGGGATCATAAAATCGACTGCGAGGATCGGGTTCGACATCAAAGCGAGGAACCTCCCAAGCGGGATCATTCGCGTTCTCAGCCAGAATTTCATATGTGTCCTTATTCGCTTGATCGAACCAGAACGTCGGAGAGCAACCACTCTGAAATGCGGTACCCAAAACGATCAGGACCATCATGAAAAATGGTTCGAGATGACCACAAAATGAAAATGGTTTTGTGCGTCTCATAAAAAATCCGTTAAAGTACTTGAAGTGGAAGTTGGAATGAACAGGATGATAATTGTGCAAAAAACCTTAAGCTGCCGGAAAACCCTGGAATGGATAAGGACTGGAAACATCGGGAAATGTTTTAACCGTTTCGCGCAGAGAACGTTGTGTATACGCCGTCTTTAGTAACGCCTGCAGAATACCAGTGAGTTGTCGCTTTTGGTCTGAACTTAAGGACGCCAGCAGACGGCGGGAAACGGTTCCATGACAGGCTTTGACCTGTTCCAAAAGTTGCATCCCCTGATCGGTTACCTGCAGCACACGTTTACGTCGATCTTTTTGTGACTGCTGTCGGATCACTAACTGATCACCTTCCATACGCTCAATCAGCGTGCAGATATTCGATTCCGATTGCCCCAGTTTGCGTGCAAGTTCTGACTGAGAACATCCCGTTTCACGCTCTGCAACGATGACCTTGAGAGCTGAGTAGCGTACTTCGTTGATTTCCAATTGTGCAAAAGTATTGTTCAAAGCCGCCCTGACTAAATGAGCTGTCCGAATCAGTAAATCGATCTGTTCGACGCATTCATTATTTTGCAACAATCGCCAGTCTATTGAATCCTGGGAAGTTTCTGAGTTCGGTTTGCTATCTTGTTCCATATACACCAGTCTCAAACTTACTTTTAGAATAAATTTCGTTCTGAATTTGACGTCGCGTCACCAAAGCACAAAGAGTGCCTCTACTAATATTTCGGACATGAAGTATTAGTATCTGAAGGACTTATCGGCATAACCGAAAAAGTTTTACATAAGTAATTTTTTATTTAGGTTGCACTTCCAGCAAAAAACGTGAACAATTAAATGAAGGTCCAGTGGATTGCAATTTCAGAACCCCATTCGGAAGCAAGCTTTACATGAATTGGCCAACACAAAGTCACAAGCAATCGAAATGCGTTGCATTTATCCTATTCTTCCTTTTCTCACTTTTCCTGCTGCCGAAAGTTGCACCCGCAGAAACGAAGCCGAACATAATTGTGGTTTACGCAGATGACCTGGGATATGGTGATTTAGCCTGTTTCGGCCACCCCACAATTAAAACGCCTCATCTGGATCAAATGGCAACGGAAGGGATGAAATTCACCCAGTTCTATTCCGCAGCGCCCGTTTGTACTCCCAGCCGGGCAGCGTTATTAACGGGCCGCTATCCCATTCGATCTGGCATGTGCAGCGATAAACGGCGAGTGCTCTTTCCCAATTCCGGAGGAGGACTTCCCTCCAGCGAGGTCACTCTGGCAGAAGCTTTGAAAGAAACAGGCTACCAGACAGCGTGTGTAGGAAAATGGCATCTGGGACATCTGCCGCAATTTTTACCTACCAGTCATGGTTTTGATTCCTATTATGGAATCCCCTATTCCAACGACATGGACCGTGTGGCAGAAAAAAAATTAGGACGCAGTATTTTTCTGAAACCCGAAGTCAAGTACTGGAATGTGCCTTTGATGCGCGACACTAAAATCGTCGAACAACCGGCGAATCAGACTACCATCACCAAACGCTACACCGAAGAAGCGATTAAATTCATTAAGCAAAATCAGAAGCAGCCCTTCTACCTATATCTGGCGCATAGCATGCCTCATGTCCCCTTATTTCGATCAAAAGATTTTACAGACAAAAGCCTGCGTGGATTGTATGGTGATGTGATTGAAGAGATCGACTGGAGCGTCGGGCAAATTCTGCAGGAACTCAAATCCCTCGGACTTGATCAGAACACAATTGTCTGGTTTTCCAGTGATAACGGACCCTGGCTCATTTTTAATCAACAAGGAGGCTCTGCCGGATTACTACGAGATGGCAAAGGCAGCACCTGGGAAGGGGGCATGCGCGAACCAACTCTTGCGTGGTGGCCAGGACATATTCCCTCCGGATCGGTTTCGCAAGAACTGGGCAGTACGATGGATATCTATACCACGTCCATCAAACTTGCTGGCGGTGAAGTCCCTACAGATAGAGTGGTTGATGGCGTGGATCTCACGTCCATCTTAATGAATACGGGTAAAGGACCGCGAAATGAAATGGTCTATTATCGAGGGACCAAATTGATGGCGCTCAGAAAAGGCCCCTGGAAAGCACACTTCATTACCAAACCCGCATATGTTAAAGGGGCTTTTGAAGCACACGACCCTCCAGTGCTGTATCACCTCGAACATGACCCCTCAGAAAAGTATGATGTCGCGAAAGACCATCCAGAGGTGATCAAAACACTTTTAGAAGCGGCTGAAATACATAAAAAAACGGTAAAACCCGTTCCTTCACAATTGGAAATTCCGCTCGAAAATTGATCCTCATCTGAAAAACAAATCGGCAATTATCAGTAGCAGATTACCAGTAACAGATATAACGAGGGCCGTCATGATCTGCTCCAATTCGATATTTGATTGTGGAAATCGTTTTTTCATGCGCGTGGCGCGCACTAAAACTGGTCCATGCTGTTTCGAATCGAGACAATTGATCGAAATTGAATATGGGACGTGGTTTTTGTAATCGCTCATATGCATCGTAAATCAAAGCCAACGCAACCTGGACCATATTTTCATCATAACCGGGTTGAGATAGCACTACTTCAGTCGCCTGCGCTGCATGCTCACAGTAAAGAAAGTCTGATTCGCGCAAGCAGTTTGAGGCCATGCGCTCTATAAATTTAAACAGGTTGTCAGTACCTCTCTGATTCAAAAGAAAGTCCGACACACATTCACTTTGTAATGCAAACTGAATTTGCTCATAAAGGTCAGAATCTGTCTCAGAGAGAATTGGCATTCTCCCATAACCGTCAGGTGCAACAGACTCTATTATTTTTATGGCATTGGCAATTTCTGATTTCTCAGTGCTCATAATTTCTATCGCCATTACTTCGAAATTCGTAAAAAAATCCTGCGCAACGCTACATCGGATATGTGGGTATTATATATCAACTGTGAGCGAGAATTCATTCCCGATATCTCAAAATAAAAAAAGAGTTGACTGAGTAAATACTCGGTCAACTCTTACATCGAGATCCTGTCAGGAAAAGAGGACTGCTTATTTTAGAAAGAAGTCATCTGGTCCTTTGTGCGTGTAATAAGGATACTGCACCGTTGCCAATGGCTGATTTTGCTGGGGATAAACCGTAGCCGGCGGATTGTATTTGTATGTCTGGTAATTTTTCGGACGTTGATTCTGGTGATAAACGTTTTTATGGCCGTTGTTCCAGCCTGGAGGACAATACTCACCACCACCACCACCACCACCATGGCGTCGATGCCCCACTTGCTGTACCTGTGCCTGTTGCCCTGCACGCTGCTTGTGCATGAGTTGTTGGTATTCGGCCATCTTTGCCTGCTGTTGCATCAGGAACTCTCCGTCGGCCGACTGACCCCGAATAACCTGGCTGTTAGTACATCCCACACATAATGGTAGAATCAAACAAGCGGCCATTTTACATAATAAATGAGGCTTCATTGGCTTCCTTTCCCCTGAATTTTTTCGATATACAGATTCGACTCAACAAGAAGCTAAGGATCTGTTAACTAAATCGTTTCGTTTCAGCCAAATGTCAAAAATGCATTCATTGCCTCTGAAGAAGCTGCACTATGATCAGCAAGTGACTTACTTCTCTTATCGGCCAGCCTGTGTCAAACAATTGTCAAAATCCCCAAGAAATGAAAAACCGGTGTAATATTCAAAACTGATCGACCTTGCAGAATCGTTAAAACCGGGATAGATTACCAGAGTATCCCACTCACTGACTTGATCGTTCAGATTAGTTAAACTGGGTTGTTTTGAAGTTTGATTTTTTTAGGCAAGACATTGTCAGTAACGAATTACGGATTCTGAACTGTTATTTGCCAACAAGGGAGTGTTTGGCGTGTTTGTAGCTGCATCATCACGTTGTTTTTCCGATGAATCGTTTGAGGTAAGCTGTGAACGACTGACGGATCTGGAATTTGATAAAATTGAGATCTGGATGGACGAGGAAAGTGATCACCTTAAACCATCTGAAGTCACAAATTCTCCAGATGAATTTTATTCACGTTTTCGAGAAGCTACGCGTCTAACGCCGATTGCTTTTTGTCTGGAAAATGACATCAGCCCGAAATCATTTCAATTATTGTGTAAAACAGCAAAGATGCTGAGGATCGCTCAGATCACGATTCCTGCTTCTCCACTGGGTACTCCGTTCAATTCAGAAATCGACCGCTTAAAAACATTACTCGAAATTGCCAGTCACGATGGCATTTGCCTTTCGATTAAAACAAAGACAGGCCAATTAACGGAAGATCCAAGAACGGCAACGGAACTTTGCCAGTCGGTTAAAGGCTTAGGTATTACTCTTGATCCCAGCTATTATACTTGTGGGCCTTACAGTAATACGTCCCATGACATGGTGTACCCTTATGTGTGCCACGTGCATCTAAGAGATTCTACCAAAGATCAACTACAGGTACCGGTGGGATTAGGTGAGCTCGACTACAGTCGCATGGTCAGTATGCTCGAACGTCAGGAATATCATCAATTCCTCTCCGTTGAATTACTACCCGCATTATTGAATGACTCAGATCGCGCATTGGAACTGCGTAAGCTAAGAATGCTGCTTGAATCAGTCGTTATCTGATTTGTAATACGACACACATTAGAACAAGACTCACCAGATTGAATCGTTCGCGACAACGAAAAAAAATGGAGTCTCTCTCAAAAAGAAAGACTCCATTTTCTGTTTGGTATTACTGAAAGCAGACTTCAGTTATTTAAAATCAGTGGGATTACCAAAAAGGCCGCCGCCGCCACCTGGGCTATCTCCCGCATTACCGCCGAGAAGTGGGCCTTTTCGTTTTCGTTCATAAGCGGGAACATCCTCTTGTACATCTTCTGGTTTATCAGTCAATGCTTTCAGAGACAAGCTGATTCGTTTCCGACTGGTATCGACTTCCAATACTTTGGCCGATATTTCCTGCCCTACTTTCAGAACTTCGGTCACCCTTTTAATACGTCGATGTTCAACTTCACTGATATGAACTAAACCTTCCAGCCCTGGTTCCAGTTCAATAAATGCGCCGAAGTCTGTGGTGCGTGTGACTTTCCCGGATACAGTTGAATCTTTTGCATAGTGGTCTTCTGCCAATGCCCATGGATCTTGCTGTAATTGTTTCATGCCCAGGCTAATGCGATTCTTTTCACGTTCAATTTTGAGAATCTTAACGTTAATCTGTTGCTGTTCGCTCAATGCGTCTTTGGGATGTTTGATACGATTCCAGCTGATCTCGCCAATATGCAGGAAACCATCGATGCCTCCGATATCTACAAACGCGCCATAGTCCTTGATATTTTTGACGACGCCCGTATGTTCCTGACCAATGGCAAGTTTTTCCCACAATTCTTTCTGAATTTCTTCACGTTCCGCTTCCAGATACTTTCGACGACTGACTACTAAATTTCGTTTCTTGGAATTTACTTCGGTAATTTCAACCGTCAATTTCTGACCCACAAACGGTTCCAAATCTCCCACGAAGTAAAGGTCGACCTGACTGGCTGGCAGAAAGCCTCGCAAGCTGCCGATATTAACCTCCAGCCCCCCTTTGTTCGATTTATTAACAACGCATTCCACAACCTGTCCCGCTGCGACCGCATCCCAGTCACCTGAAGGTTTATGGCGCCCACGAGGCATCGAGAGTACAATCAACCCTTCTGCCTCATTGATCTTGTTAACCTTGACATCGACTTCCTGACCAACTTCCGGTGCTTTCTCACCAAACTGTCTTAAGGG
>Ga0075117_1001000_pt1 | contig 17971 bp, 18 predicted proteins | sample AntAceMetag02UKJ_FD_69789 | JGI IMG/M metagenome (GOLD analysis project Ga0075117, IMG submission 69789) | Saline lake microbial communities from Ace Lake, Antarctica - Antarctic Ace Lake Metagenome 02UKJ | ecosystem: Environmental > Aquatic > Non-marine Saline and Alkaline > Saline | place... | reverse complement strand
TGAGCCTTCAAATAAGGATATTAGTCGTGTAAAACTCATTTTGTAAAAGTTTGAAATTCGTTGTGAATGATCATTTTGGTTCGGGAGAGAAAATGCATTTAAAAATTAACTCCGATTTCCAATGCAAATCCAAAATTTCTATTGATGACTTTAGACGTTTGCCAACGTTGAAAAATACCAGCGCCAATGACAATGCCAAAATCTTTCCAAGGAATTAATTTCACTCCCTGATTTGCGCTGATACCTATTAAAAAGTTGGTTGATTTTTTGTTTTCCAAATCTCTTAATACTTCCATTCCGACGGGTACATTTAAACCAAGATCCACATAAACGCCGGGCGTTATTTTAATCAAGCCATTGAATCCAAAACCTAAGGCATACGAATCAACAGAATTATACTCACGCTCTTTTACTATATCTGATTTAGCTCGCGTTTGCCCATAAGCTATTATAAAAGGAATTATAAGGTCTTTGTCATTGTCTGAAAACCCGGTATAAGCCACGTTCCAACCCTGGTTATATCTATCTGTCACCCTTTTGAATGTTAGCATATTAATCCACTTACCTAAAGGTATATAGGTTTCATAAGTGGATGCATTTTTGGTTGAACTATCGGTATCCAGTATTCCCTCTTTTAGCAGATCATGGGTTGAATTTTCTTTTTGTGCATCAATGAAGCTCCATATGCAGTATTCTAATCCTGCTCGGATTCTTTGTTCGTGGGTTTCGTAGATTTCCGTTAAACTCGAAATTGGAAAAATTTCTTCTTCATAATGAACGACTTTATAGAGTTCTTCTCCGTTTTCCGTATAGAATTGAAGTTCAATATAAACTCTTGCCGTTCTCTTATCGATACTTGTTTGTGCTTCTTCAATTTTCAATTGATTAACCCTTAAAGTTATCGGAACTCTATCAGCTGTTTTAGGCAGAGCATCATCCATAAATTTTTTTATTGTTGCTGCAGTACCGTTTTCAAAATGTAGTTTCACTTGCTTGTTAGAATCATCTTCTATAACTCCAAGGTGCAGATCTTGACGATTGTCTATAACGTTGTCTATGTAAAAATTCTGATTCGTAATGACGAAAAGAACTGGTTTTAAATCTATAGTTGTCTGTGAAAAAGATGGACAAAAACTAAAAACAACCAATAGTAGACTAATACATTCTTTCATAGTTTATGATTTAGATGAGTTTTTATTATAATGAACTTCGATATCCCTAAGTTCATCAATATCATACTTCAGTATTAAGGATTTCTCTGATATTGATATGATGTATGCTTTTATCTTTTCACCTTTTTCAGAAGTCATTAAGACATAAGCACCATTTGTATTTAAGAGAAAAGTCCCTTTTTCTTCTATGCCTTCTGATTTTGAAATAAAGGTCAAGTCTTCTTTAAAAAGGAGATAGTCGTCGTTTTCCTTTTTGTCTGGTGGATAATTTTCGCCATTGACCACATAGGTGTGGAGATACCATGTATCGAATAAGGTATTTGCTTTCTCTTGTTGAGTATTTGTTCTGTTTCCCATAGACATGAGCAACGGACTTGCAATATTTAAAAAACTTATAATGAGTATTGCTCTCATACCCGTTTTGAAGTTTTTAGATTCAATTTTCATTGGAATTGTTTTTGTTCGTTTATAATTGATGGGGCAAATATATTTTGGCGTCCCCATTGGAATGGTTCTCCCTATAATTCTAAACAAAAAAAGTGTCTCTCTTTATCGGGAAGACACTTTTACTAGAGTTAATAACTTTATAATCAGTAAGTTATATCAATCTTGAGACTTATGAAAATTTTTGAATTCGGTAGGAGTCATTTGTGTGTGTTTTTTGAAAGCAGTGTAAAAAGCAGCTTTGCTATTAAAACCTACATCTAAGGAAATCGAATATATTGTATCTGGTTTAGGCTCCATGAGTTTCTTTTTAGCGTCTTCAATTCTGAAGCTGCTGATAAAATCTGGAAAACTCATTTTGGCGTTCTGGTTAATAGCCTGTGATATATGATGAATGGAGTGATTTAATTTTTCAGCGACGATATTCAATTTTAAATCGAAGACTAAATACATCTGTTCCTCATTTACTATAGCTTTTATTTTCTCAAAAAGATCCAAAGAATCAGATAATGATGACTTTGCATATTTTTCAATAGTAGCATTGGATAGATCTTCAAAGTTGCCAGAATATGCAAATACGGGAAAATGCATTATTGAAAATGCGAATATGAAGAAGAATATCGAATAGATAAGTGTTTCGAATTTTAGATAAAAGTTAAAATGACCAATGTCTAAACTACCTAGAATGGTGGTCACAAAAACTACAATTTGCATAAGTATAATTGTGACTATAATAATCTTAATCCACTGGTAATGGATTTTTTGACTTTCATTTAATTCAATGAATAATGGTGCATTTTTCAGTTTTTTGTAGGCAAGAAACATGAGTGCTATATTGATAGAACTCACAAAAATATATTCTAATAATACGAATATTCCGTAGTTTGAAGTCTCTAATGCTGCTACGAAATCTTGTAAATTCTGATCATGATCAAAAGGGAGAAAGACGAGAACTCTGAGGAGGGTATAAGCAACAACTATAGGCAGCCATTTTTTAATATTTATTTCAGACTTGGTGTAAAGAACGATGAAATAGTAAAATAACAATCCTGTAAAATGATAAAAAAAGTAAGTGATTCCCGAATAGGTTGCAGGTATTTGGTTGGTGATAGAAAGTTGATAGTCTAATGCCGTAATTATATAAATAAACAGTAAGGAAGATAAGACATACCGTATTTCTTTGTTCTTTCCGAGTCCAAATTTATTAAATAGAATAAAAACGATTAGGACCAGTCCAAAAATCACACTTAATACTGGAAAGACACTTAAAATATTCATTTTACAAAATTAAAGTATGATTGTGAAAAGCAAAATAAAAAATTTACTGTAATTGGGAACAAGCAAATGAAGAATTATTCGTGTTTTGAGAATTTTCACTATTGTCTTTTCTTGCAATTGGAAATGATGTCTTTATTCAAATGGATTTAAAGGACAATCTTTATTGGGTTTTGTTGGGATTAAAAACGGTGGTTAGACGCTGTCATCCTTCTATGTTAAATCTACTGCACAGTTCTGCATAAAGTAAAATAATATGGAGAAATATAGAGTTGAAATAAGATAGATTGATTGGCTCGATAATGAGACTACAGAAACAGAAAGTTCATTTTAAAGAAATGGAAAGCAGTTCAGGGCTTTTTGTGATCGATGCTATTTTGGGGATAGAGCAAATGCACGGATTTGGATCTCGATTGTTTGTGTGCCACACGTCTTTATTATGCTTGTGCAACGAGCCAATTGAATTGCCGTGAATATGGGCAGATTTATGAGGACTATACCCGTTATCTAGGCCATACCAAATAGACAAAGCCAACAAATGCGAGGAGGAAAAGAACATCCACAGCTACGAATAGGCCCTGATTAGTATGGTTTCGGATTTCTGGAATACTGAATACAACTAGAAGGATATATTTGCGTCAATCTTTTCTAAAAGGTCCTACTAGCTGTAGATCAAATTTTGGAAGCGATAAAAACGAGATCACTTTATCCATGCACTCACTTTAGTATTAAATCGGAAGCGGAATGAATTTGACTGAAAAAAATAAGTCCTATCTAATTGGAGGATTCTCGTTGTTGGCAATTCTATTTTTACTGCAAGTAATTGGTGAAATAGTACTCCCCTTTGTTTTTGCCATTTTCATAGCCTATTTACTAAACCCGCTGATTCTAAAAATTCAAAAGAAGATTAGAAACAGATACTTGGCCATCACAAGTTTTCTCCTTCCTCTTGCATTGATGTTTATTGGAATATTTTTCTTTTTTGGAGGGCATTTGATTAAAGACAGCAAACGTCTTATTAGCTCGGTTGAAACATTTTCACATGAAAACAATCAACGAATAGAAGAAATAAAAAGCAGCATCATAGGCCTGTTTGATCGTGGAAATGGAAGTGATTCGATAAAAACCCAAATAAAAAGTTTATCTAACTTAAATACAGAGGAAAATAAGCAAGACTTGATGTCGACAATCGAAAGTGTCTATTCTTTTTTTGAAAATTCCAGCGAAGAAAAAGAGAACTCCGAACCCGTGGAATCATGGTCCTCGCTTTATATGCTTATCTATACAATTTTGTACGCTGTAATTATTATGTATTCATATCCATATTTTGAAGGAAAATTAGACAAATACCTTATCAATATAAAGCCAGTAAATAGAAGATTGGAAGGAATACTGATGGATTTCAATAATACTTTTATTCTTTATTTTAAACAAAGGTCGAAGGTGGTATTTATAAATACAATTATTTTGATCATTGCTTTCACTGTAATGGATCTGCCTGGTGCTATTATTCTAGGAATCTTAACTGGAATTTTATCCTATGCGGCGCACTATCATTATTTAAGTCTTCCCATAGTTGGAATAGGATGTTGGGTGCTTTCGATGGAGAATCATACGAGCTTCTTTTTATACTTCGGGATTCTGTTATTCGTATTTATATTAATCTCGATTCTGGAAGAAACGGTCTATTTTGATAAGATCATGAAGAGCGTAAGTGGAATGAATTCGGCCATCGTTCTATTGTCTTTTACGCTTTGGATATATGTATTTGGAGGATTCATTGGAACGATAGTTGCCCTCCCTTTAACTCAATTGATACTGATTTATATGGACCATCTGTTGCTGTATTCAAAAGAGAAACTCAGTAAATAGAGCGCTAGGGGAAGAAAGAATATGGGGCCTAAAGTGTGTGTTGATGCGCAATTCTCTTTAGGCTGCTTACCACCCCTGTCTAATTTCAATTCGATTGTTCATGCGAATCTTTCACTATAAATCCAGTGTGTAAATTGTTTAGTGCAGCGATAGTCATTATTAAAAGAAAGTAAATGAAAACTAGAATAAGCAAACTGATTTCTCTTGTATTTATATTGGGCGGGTTTATGTTAAATGCTCAAATAGGCGGAAATCAAGTATATCAGAATCAATCCAATAGCCACAATAGGAATCCAGTTCAAACCACTGGCATCTATTCAACGGATAGTACTTTGATAGTTACATCTACTGTTTTATTGAATCAAAAGGCAGATCACTATTTGATAAGCATTGGAGTGCATCAAACCGAAAAGACGGTAATAGAAGCGAATAAAAATATAGATTTAAGAATTGACAATGTTCTTGGAAGGTTAAAAGGACTGGGCATTGGCAAAAATGATTATTACATAGATTTTATATCAGAGACGAAAATCTACGATCATAAAATAGTGGATAGAGAAATTATCGAATATTTCGACGGCTTTAATATTAGAAAGAATATTATTATTAAGATCAACGACCTTCAGAGTATAGATAAGATAATACGTTATTGTTCAGAGCAGGAAATATTTGACATTATAAAAGTGGATTATGTAAGTAAGGATATAGAATTGGTAAATGAAGTTCTTTTCGCAGAAGCCTTAAAAATGATTCAGAAAAGAAAAGCATTGTTTGAACAAAACAGCTCGGTTAAGCTGTCAGGGCGTTTCAGATTGGGATCTGAAAACTTCAAAATATATTATCCCAAGAATTTATATAAACAATACAATGAGGCATTTGAGAGCTCAGTTGTGAATACCCATTATTTAAGCAACTACATCCAAAAAGAAGTCAGAAAGGAAAAGACCTTTTATTATGATGGAGTTGAAGCTGAATTGGGAGTAGATAAAATTATAGATGATATTTCCCCTGCCGTTGGTATTCAATATGTTATGACCGTTGTGGTCATTTATGATTTCAAGAAAGGCAATGATTAGCATTGGAAGCTTAGACACAATTTCTTTTAAGAGTAGAGGGTGTTGGAGTAATGTAAATTAGATCGTATATCCGCACGGATGGTTCGAGAAAAAATTACTTTCCTATTCTATTTCCCTCAGAAATGAATGAACTTTGATAGGATTAGAGCCGCTCATATTTGGGAGTATTCGTTGTAAAAGGAAATGGATAGCAAAGAGCATATTCTCTTTTTCTAGAATATAAAGGCATCTCTAAATCGTAGGAGTATTGGTTTTACCGAAGCAGTATTTGCGCAAGCAGGATCTCTGTTTTGAAACGGGCGAATGCGAATTCCCCCCCATTCAAGTTTAGAAGGTTGAAATGAAGAGCGGCTCATGGGCAGCAATAGAAAAATTGTACAAGCGTTGATGGATGCATGTGTATGTCCGAATGAACATTATGTGTTGCTGCAAACCGATTTTCTGAAAAGAAAGAAAAATGCATTGCCTGAATATCAGGCTACTGCAAATTCAGAATTGCCTGAATCTTACAATAAGAATGGTGTATTGCCATTTATAGTACTACTTGATTCAGAAGGAAAGCTGCTGGGAGAAACCGGCTATAAGAAAACATCAGCGGAAGATTATATTGAAGAATTGAATGAGTGGACAATCTAGAGCCAACGCTTTAGTTGCTTTATTCGGTATTCTATTTTAGATTCTATGTTCGGCACAACAACCCTATAAAAGAACACTCAAATTAATGGGTTGTGGTTTTGAAATTACGCTTGTCGCAACCGATTTTATCTAGGCAAACAAATACATAGACATAACAGTAGCTGAAATTTCAAGAATTGTAGAACTCATTTTCTCTAGGGATGCCCATTCACAAACCTCTGCCGTTAACAGAAATGCTGGAATAAAGGCTGTAAAGGTTGATAAATAGCTTTTCGATTTAATTGAAAGAGCAAAAGGCATTTCAAAGCTGACCGATGGTGCGTTCGATATAAGCTACGTATCTATTGATAGAATATGGAGGTTTGATGGCAGTATGTCTGCTATGCCTTCAGAAGGAGAAATAAAAGTCTCCGTAGAAAAAGTAGGTTTTCAGAACATCATTCTAGATAAAAAGGAAGGCACGGTATTTCTCAAAATGGAAGGGATGAAAATCGGTTTTGGTGCCATAGGAAAAGGCTATGCAGCCGATAGGGCGAAAGCGCTTCTCAAATCAAAGGGGGTGACTTCCGGAATTATCACGCTGCTTAAGATTTAAAGTAAAAGCAGGTGGACGATTGAATTGGTACATCAATGAAATACTGAATGTTAGAACATTTTATCGCTACTATTTTTCCGATTGGAAAACCACTTCGCATACGGCTAGCATTGAGCTGCCCATAAAGATTTCATATAAGTTTACACTCTATCCATCCTATAGATTCTACAATCAAACGGCATCGGATTATTTTAATCCTTATGAAGTTGCAACCTCCATAGATACGTTCTACACATCAGACTACGACCTTTCCGAATACCAAGCCAATCAATTTGGATTCGGAGTTTCATACACAGATATTTTTGCGAAAGCACATATCTGGAAATTTGGGTTAAAAAGTATTGACGTTAAATTGTATCAATACAATAGGAATACAATTTCTAGGTCTAGTATCATAACAGCGGGTTGCAAGTTTGTGATGGATTAAGCATTTCAGAAAGTGAATGTTTAATCTATTTTAGATAAAGAGCATTCTGTTATTTTGTCTGAAAGTACACGGCTGTTTGAAATAGATTCAGCCAAACTCAATAGAGCTCCGAATGTTGATGAGCTCTTAGAATGGATAGAAATACTTGAACTCTTTCCGAGGAGGCCAGCCCTTTTAGCGGAGGAACTCCGTTTTGAACAGTTGGAGTAGAAGTATAGACCGGCATCTTGGTCTATTGTGCAAGTACTGCATCATTGTGCATACAGTCATAGGAATAGCTTAATTCGTTTCAAGCTCGCTCTGACGGAAGAACTTCCCATTATCAGACCCTATTTATAAGCGGAATGGGCAAAACGTATAGACTCCAATGAAGATGATCTAAATCCTTCAATGCAAATTATTTCGGCTGTGCATGCGAAATGGGTCTTGATATTAAGGAGTTTAGGCGTAGACCAGCTCTATAGAATGTATATTCATCCAGAATCGAATCCGCAATTCAGCATGGCAGAGCCCATCGGATTGTATTCTTGACATGCTTACATCATCTGAGACATATAGAGAATGCCCTATAGTATGAGGGCGTATTTCCAGCTTAGCTATTTATAGGTAGAGAAAATATATTGGATACTATAGAAACGACTGCATTTGGGTAGTTGTAATGGCTATATTGCTTTGAGGAATCCGTATCTGGGGGCAATCTAAGGGTGCAAATGAATGGAGCTGGCCGAAGTGGTATAGTGCTAAATCCTTGATTTTGCTTTTAGATATTTTGGTGTATTCTAATTCACACTGCCCAGAAGTAATATCTTTCGAGCAACTTGACCTCATATTTTAATTTTGCAGTGGAAAAAGGAAAATGGATAGCCCAATGAAGAATGTATTATTTAGTTGTTTTGCAGTACTTGCCGCCTATGGAATTTCTTTCGCTCAGCCCGTCAAAGAACCGGACTCTCTTAAAGTAGAGGGAAGCTATCCGTACAGACTTCCATTCCTTGGCCAGAAAGCCTTCGAAAGAGGCTATGGAGATCAATTGCAATTGCCTCTTGGCGTGAATATAAATCATGTGAATGCCTATATCGAACTTGGAATCACTGAATTTGAATTGACAGTAGGGGGAAAGGATTTCACGGATATTATTAATGCCGAAACACTAAATTTCCAGGAAGTATCGGCTACAACCAATGGATTGAATTGGAGGGCAGATGCTTGGGTTTTACCCTTTATGAATGTGTACGGATTGTTCTCGGCCGTTAGGGGCGGTACGGCTGTGACATTGCAACCTACATGGAGAGATGCATCCAACAATATAATTCTCCAATTACCTGCGTTTAGCTCTGAAGTAGAGTTTGATGCAATTGCATATGGAATTGGAACCACTTTAGTTTTTGGCTGGGATAACTACTTCCTTAGTTCGGATCTCAATTACTCGGCAACCAGCACAGAATTACTGAATCAACAAGTAGGGTATTTAACGGTTTCCGCTAGAGCGGGATACAGAATTAATTTCAAAAACAAACCCGAGATGTTTTTCGCGCCCTATTTTGGAATGATGTATCGCGATTTTGTGGGTTCGAATGGAAACGATGGTTCCATCAACTTCGATGAGGTATTTCCAGGTTTAGAAGACGAATTAAATACAGGTGTAGACGGTAAGGTTCAATCTAATGAAGACGAAATTGCCGGCTTGAATCCTATAACCGATGCTGGTGAAATTGCGAAATTGCTTGCCCAGAACATATTCCTACGCGATTTGCAAGAACGCGCAAACGAGAGCGAAATCTTTACAACAGAAATAAATTACTTCATCCAAAAAGAAATGATTCAAGCTGTTACCGTTCAATTGGGTTTCAATTTCCAATTCAATAAGCATTGGGCGCTCAGAGGAGAGTATGGTGTTTCGGGTTCACAGCGGTTCTTATTAACTGGTTTGCAATACCGCTTTGGCATTCCTAAAAAGTAGTTTTTTGGGAAGGTAGATTCTTCATCTGAAGCATTACATCCAAGTAAAAAATAGGCCAATAAAAGCATTTGCTTTTAAATAATAAATGGAAATTACTATTGCGATAAGGCTAGTGACAAGAAGCTTCTTGTTCAACGGCTAAGGCTCCATTCGGAGGGCTGAGATAGGGAATACCTACTCCCAAACCACGCAGAACAAAAAGGGCTCCTACGAGCAAAACAAAAATTGGAATCCATCTGCGAAAGCGAGCACGTAGGTTTCCAGAAACCCATTGACTGGCGGCAATAATGGTACCCATCATAGGCACGGTTCCCAAACCAAATAGTCCCATGAATACTGCTCCTTGAAATGGATGAGAACTAGCAAGACTTCCCAAAATGGCTATATAAACAAGACCGCAGGGAAGCATACCGTTTAGAAGACCAAATCCGAAGAGAGCGGTATTGCTGTCTTTGCGCATAAAGCGAAGCATTGGTGCTCTAAGACTTTGACTAAGCCTAGAAATAGGGGCTGTAATTTTAAAGTGGTGGGTAAGTTTGGAAGGTAAGATAATAGAGAGAATCATAATGCTGCCCGCCGCAATGCTTACTCCTTGCTGCCATCCGGCAAGTGCAAGACCTCTTCCGAATAAACCGAAGAGGAGTCCAAAGAGGCTATAGGTAAGTATTCTTCCTAGGCTATACAGCGAAATTCCCAAGAACTTTCCCCAAGCGTCTCGTTTGCCTATAGGAAGAGCGAGGGATATGGGCCCGCACATTCCAGCACAGTGCAGACTTCCAACTAAACCCAAACTAAAGGCAATCCAGAGATTCATAGTAATTTATAGAAATAAGGTTTCTTCAAAATAATAACCCTGCTCACCCGGTAGATCAACTTTAATAGTCCATTTACCTCGGGCTACTTTAGAAATATCAACACTCTGACTTAAGCTGCCCTTTTGCAATGCAAGCTCAAAATCGAGGCGCTGATCTCGCGGATTATAAAAGGTAAGCGTGCCTTCTATGGCTTCGAGATTTAGGTCAGAAGGAAACTGGAGATTCAGCTTTCCTTCACTGGTCTTGATCTCCATTTTTTCGCTAAGTTTATCTGCTCGTTCGCTGCGCAACTGCCGTTCTTGATAGGCATTTTCGGTATCGTAATAATTCTCCGTTACGAGATCGATTCGCTGTTGTGCGCTCATATACACCATTGTACCAATCCATAGTCCGAAGAGAACCAAGACTAAAACAATAGCATGTCCCCAATTGAATTTCATCGCTTATTTTTTAGGTCCGTTGAAGTTAGATTCCAATGTTTCGGTGCGTTCTCCATTTACAAATACGCCAAATAGGATGTCTGTTTTGGCACCAGAAAGCTGACTTTTATTCAGGTATAAAAAGAAGCTTCCCTCAGCAAGTTCTTGGATGTTAATATACATATCTGGTTTTCCGATGAATTCGATAGATCCTTCAGGTTCAATCACTCTCACTTCCACCTTTAAAGCCTCCACACTTTTATTAATTACTTTAAAAGTGTATAAATTACTGTAGTTGTTATCGCCTCTATCTTGGTAAAGCATACCAGGGTTTCGAAGGATGGTAGCCTCAATGTTTTCTCGGCTTCTCAAGAGAAATCCCATCACCGTAATGAGCACAACGAGAACAGCAGAATAGGCAATAACCCTAGGGCTAAAGCGAAACTTCTGTTTGTCGTGAATCATGTTTTCTGAAGCATACCGAATGAGCCCTTTTTCTTGATGGGTCTTATCCATAATGCTATCGCATACATCAATACAGGCTGTACAATTAATACATTCTAACTGAGTGCCATTGCGAATGTCGATACCCGTAGGACATACATCAACGCATTGATTGCAGTCGATGCAGGCTCCTTTACTGGCTTCTTCGCGATCTTCGTTTTTCTTAAATCGAGCGCGCTTTTCGCCTCTGAGGTAATCATAGGCAATAACGATAGAGTTTCTGTCGAGAAGGGCACCTTGAAGACGGCCATATGGACAAACAATAAGGCAAACTTGCTCGCGAAACCAGGCGAAGATGAAGAAGAAAATACCTGTAAATAGAACCATAGCGCTTAGTCCTCCCATATGTTCGGCAGGTGGATCGCTTACGAGTTTAAACCATTCTGGGCTGCCAAGAATATAGGTTAAGAAGGTGTTTCCAATGATGAAGGAGATGATAAAGAAGACAAGGTATTTCAATCCTCTTTTCTTAATCTTCTCAGCGTTCCAAGGCAAATTAGTCAGGCGGATTTGCTGACCTCTATCGCCATCAATCCAGTATTCGATCTTGCGGAAAACATGTTCCATGAAGATGGTTTGTGGACAAATCCATCCACAAAAAACACGACCATAGATAACGGTAAATAGGATGACAAATAGAATTCCTATGATCATAGCGAGCGCGAGGAGGAAGGAATCTTGAGGCCAAAATATAGTGCCGAAGATGGAGAATTTGCGCTCCAGCACATTGAACATCAAGAAAGGTTGTCCGTTGATTTGCAGCCAAGGAGCGATGAGTAAAACGGCAAGAAGAATATAGGCCACTACGGAGCGCCACTTCATATAGCGACCGCTTACTTTTTTTGGGAAGAGGAATTTTCTCTTCCCGTCTTCACTTATAGTTCCAATGGAATCTCTAAAAGCGTCATCGCGGTAAAAATTATTTTCATCGCTGGGCTGATCGGTACCATTGAATTCTGAAGTTGACATTATTCTTGTATGGCTGCGGTTCTAGGTTCAGTTACGGCACTAGAATCTATGGGTTCTATTGCTTCAAGAGTGTCAGCTTCGTTTATTGGATCTTTCCAGATTTCACCTTCTGGATCTTTGGGAACGGCTGGAGTAGTGCCTTGTAAAGTCAGAATATAGCTGGCTACTTCTTGCATAGCGGCTGCGCTCAATTGCTCTTTCCAAGCGATCATGCCTTTGGCAGCGACACCGTATTTGATGGTAGAAAAGATTTCCTTAATACCACCTCCATGCACCCAATATTCATCTGTGAGGTTCGGTCCAACCAATCCACCTCCATCGGCTAAGTGGCAGGCCACACAATTGGCTTGGTAGATTTTCTTGCCAGAGGCAATTCTACCCGCATTGCTTAGAAGCACCACGCTATTCTCGTCTACTAGATCGCTTGCCGACGCTAAATAGGCATCTACTTCTGCTTGACCTTCAGCCATAGCCGTTTGAAATTCTTCCGCAGAAGAAGGTCCATCCATAACATGAAAGCGAATCATATAGACAAAGGCGAAGACAATAGACATATAGAATCCGTATAGCCACCAGGGTGGGAGGCTATTGTCTAATTCGTGAATGCCATCGTAATTGTGATCGAGTAGAATGTCTGCCTCTTTTTCGATGGGTTGAGCATTGGTAAGAATCTGCATAAAGGTTCTCGGCTTCTCTTTATCGGCCACCTCAGCAACAATGGCAGAAGGTTCTACTTCTGGTTTTGGGGCAGTAATTTCCCGAATGGTATTTAAAGCCTTGTTTACAACGTGGAGCGATAGGCTTAAAAAGAGTAAGGCGACAAGAAAGCCCCATTGATAGGGATTAGAGAAGAAATCTACAATGGCGCGCCCATCTTTGGCAAAGGCGGGAAAGCTTGCCAAACTCAGAGCTAGAAAGATAAGCTTGCGTTTCATTGGTCTTGTGTTTGATCGTTTTTCAATGGCAATTCACCCATTTGATTGAAGAACTTTTTATCTGTTTTCCATACATATAGGCCCAAGAGCATGAAGAAGGAAAAGAAAATCAGTAGGCTGACAAGAGGGAATATTTCTACTCCCTCCATAGATGCCATAGCTTGTTTAGCGAACTTGCTCATGATTATTCGATGCTTGCTGTTTGTGTTCCACTTTTCTTAATATCCATGCCCAATCTTTGGAGATAGGCAATCAGTGCTATAATTTCTTCGTTGGCATCTACTTCAATATTTGGATCTTTGTTGAGGTCGTCTGCAATGGCTTGCGCTTGCTCATTGAGATGCATTTCCCATTGATCGATGTACGCATCCTCATACGGAACCCCGAGAGTCTTCATTGCCTCGAGTTTCTTTTTAGACATGGAAGTACTTAAAGAGCCATTGTTGCTTAAAGAGCCATCGGCGTCTGTGGTAGTAAACAACCAAGTGTAACGTGGCATAATAGATTTTGGGCTCATACTTACAGGCTCCCACATATGATTGTAATGCCAGCTGTTAGAATACTTTCCACCTACTCTGTGAAGGTCTGGACCTGTGCGCTTAGAGCCCCATAGATGTGGATGATCGTATACATATTCTCCAGCCATACTGTATTGCTGGTTTTCTGGATCGTATCGAATCACTTCAGAACGGAAGGGACGAACCATTTGGGTATGACAAGCATTGCAGCCCTCTCGAATGTAGATGTCTCTACCTTCTAGTTCAAGAACGGTATACGGCTTCACACTATCGATAGTCGGAATGTTGCTTTCGATCATTGCCGTGGGCACAAACTCTACAATACCACCAATTAAGATGGCTACAAAGCTCCAAAGAGCGAGCTTGAGTGGATTGCGCTCAAGCCAACGATGCCAGTGCTCGCTGCTATGCTCTTTATATGCTTTCGCTAAAGCAGGCGCTTCGGCTTCTTCATTGCGAATTAGTTTGCCTGTAGCAGTGGTGCGAAGCACATTTACGATGAGAAGAATTATACCAATGAGGTATAAGGTTCCGCCAAAGTCTCTTAAGGCATACATCGGAATGATCTGAGTAACGGTTTCTAAGAAGTTACCATATACTAGGGTGCCATCTGGATTGAAGTCCTGCCACATCAAGCTCTGAGTAAATCCAGCTACGTACATTGGAAGAGCCCAGAAAAGGATACCCAATGTTCCGATCCAGAAGTGCGCATTGGCAAGCTTTTCAGAGAACAAACTCGTCTTGTACATTCTAGGCATAAGCCAATAGATCATTCCAAAAATCAAGAAGCCATTCCAACCCAGAGTACCAATATGAACGTGAGCTGGAATCCAGTCTGTAAAGTGTGCAACGGCATTTACGCTCTTCAAAGAAAGCATCGGACCTTCGAAGGTGGACATACCATAAGCCGTAATTTCCACAACGAAGAACTTCAGTACCGCGCTTTCGCGCACCTTATCCCAAGCCCCGCGAAGGGTAAGTAATCCGTTGATCATTCCACCCCAAGAAGGAGCAAGAAGCATTATAGAGAATACGGTTCCTAAACTCTGTGCCCAATCGGGTAAAGAAGAATACAAAAGGTGGTGAGGGCCTGCCCAGATATAAAGGAAGATGAGCGCCCAAAAGTGAATGATAGAAAGCTTATAGGAATATATAGGTCGGTTTGCTGCCTTTGGAACGAAGTAGTACATTAAACCTAGAATAGGAGTAGTGAGGAAGAAGGCCACGGCATTATGTCCGTACCACCATTGTATTAAAGCGTCTTGTACCCCGGCAAAGACAGAGTAACTTTTCATGCCAGAAACAGGAAGCTCGAGGCTATTTACAATGTGTAAAACCGCAACGGTTATAAAGGTGGCTATGTAAAACCATACAGCAACATAGAGATGACGTTCTCTGCGTTTAAGGATAGTCCAGATCATATTTACGCCGAATACTATCCAAATAAGTGCAATGGCAATATCAATGGGCCATTCAAGCTCTGCGTACTCTTTAGAAGTGGTATACCCTAAGGGCAAACTCAATGCGGCGGACACGATTATGAGCTGCCATCCCCAGAAGTGGATTTTCCCCAAAAGGTCGCTTGCCATTCTTGCCTTCAACAGTCGTTGAAGCGAATAATATATTCCGGCAAACATGGCATTTCCAACAAAGGCAAAGATGACTGCATTGGTGTGTAAGGCCCGCAATCGCCCAAAGGTGAGCCAAGGTAGGTTAAGGTTTAAGGTTGGATAAACCAACTCAAGAGCTACATAGAGCCCAACGAGAAAGCCAACAGTACCCCAAATAATGGAGGCTACAGTAAAATTCCGAACAATGGTGTTGTCATACTGGAACTTTTCGATCTGCATAGGAATGATTATTTAGCTGAATTGGTTTGGGTTTCTTCTTTCGGTCCGTCTTCTAAAAGAATGCGAACCGAGGGACTGACGGGATCATCGTATTGTCCATCGCGAACACTCCACAGAAAGGCGACTAGAAAGCCAAGGGCTACAACTAAACTGACGGCAATAAGCAGGTAGAGGGCACTCATAGGTAGTATGTTCTATAAGTGCAAAGCTATTGTGAGGCGTTTTTTTGGAGAATGATATAAATCACTTTAAAAGCTGACTTATATCAGGTTTCTAGAATCAGGCGTAAACGCCAACCTATGAAAAGACGATCATTTTCAAGCCTATTTCAGCAGTAAATTACGAGCGTATGCACTTCTATCGGATGACTAGTACAATGCGGGAGAATGGATTGATTTAAGCTGGAAATGAATGAATTACAAATTTAATTTTACGCAATCAAGCAAGAAAACGAATGGCGTAAGGCTTTAATAATGAGCTGAATATACCTTAAAAGTGTAGACATCCCGATTGGTTTGGAATACAAAAGAGCCCATGTACGGATCTTGTCAATGGCAACAGATCCTGACCCTTTCTCTACTGTATTTTGGGCGCACAACTTTTTTGTGGGAAAGGCTTAAAAATAAATTGAGCTGAATAGGAGATGATATTAAAAAACAAAGGTTCATTTCAGAGAGCTTAAGCCTTCTCTGAAATGAACCTAAAAAAAGAGTTGAGTAGTAGGCTAGGATTTCTCCTTCATTAAGTGAACATCCATTTGAGGGAAAGGAATTCCAATACCACCTGCTTCAAGTTCTATTTTAAATCGCTCATTGAACTGGAAGAAGACATCCCAATAATCGGGTGCAGCAACCCAGCATCGTATGGTTAGATCTACACTGCTATCGCCCAGATTGGAGACCGCCACCATGGGTGCCGGATCCTTTAAAATGCGTTCATCCGATGAGTATATGTTTTCAATGATATCTTTTGCAGTCTTGATATTACTGGTATAACTAATGCCAATAGTGAAATCAACTCGTGCTGTCTCCATAGAAGAAAAATTGACAATACTGCCCGCTGTAATCGCACTGTTAGGAATGATTATCAATCGGTTTTGAACGTTAAGCAGCTTGGTATTGAATATTTCAACGGCACTAACGGATCCTTTATGACCTGCCGCATCGATGAAATCACCTTTTTTAAAGGGTTTGAAGATGAGGATCATAACGCCACTTGCAAAGTTCTGAAGGGTGCCCTGTAGTGCAAGACCAATGGCAAGACCAGCTGCTCCGAGAATCGCAACAAATGAAGTGGTTTCTATGCCAATCATTGAGGCTACAGAAATGAGGAGCATGGCTTTTAAAAGAATGCCTATCAGGCTGCTCAAGAAAGGCTTAAGCGTTGAATCCATTTCTCTTTTATCGAGAATACGGCCTATGAGTTTAATGATCTTCTTAATAATCTGTAGACCAATAAAGAGAACTACAATTGCCAGTAGGATTTGAGGCCCTTTTTGCATTACCCAGTCGGAGAGCTGATTGCTTATGTCTTCGACTTGGTTGATATTTAATTTTTCCATGATGCGCTTTTTATTTTAAAGGGTTGCAACACATTTTAATTCGATGGCAATGGGTGTAGGCAGCGCATGTATTGCTAAAGTTGTTCTACAAGGCTGATTTTCTGTAAAGTATTCGGCATATATGCGATTGAAGGTGTGAAAATCTCTTTTCATATCTACCAAGAAAACAGTGATATCTACTAGTTTTTCCCAATCACTTCCTGCGGCCTCGAGAATGGCTTTAACATTAGCAAAAACAGAGTGCACCTGCGCTTCAAAATCAAAAGCTTTAAAATTGCCATTGTGATCGAGTTCAAGACCCGGTACAGCAGAATCGTGAGTGCCAGATTGAGCAACTCTTGGGCCAACGCCACTTAAGAATAATAAGTCGCCTACCTTTCTGGCATGAGGATACGCTCCCACGGCTTTTGGAGCGGTATTGCTCGTAATGGACTTTTCCATACTTTAATTTTGGCTAAATTAAGCAACCGAGATGGCACTTATCGTATTTAATGACAATGGAATTTACTGTCCGCAAGCAGATGTTTATATCGATCCATGGAAAGCGGTAGAGAAAGCCCTTATTACACATGGTCATTCGGATCATGCTCGCTACGGTCATACTGTTTATTTAACGCATAAGGACGCGGCGCCTGCTATGCAACACAGAATTCCGAAAGCCGTTATTCAAACCGTTGAATACGGCGAAGAACTCATGGAAAATGGAGTGAAATTTAGCTTTCATCCTGCAGGACATATTCCGGGTTCTTCTCAAATTAGAGTAGAATACAAAGGCGAAGTATGGGTGATTAGTGGAGATTATAAGATTGAGTCAGATGGAATCTCAGCGGAATTTGAACCTGTTCGCTGTCATCATTTTATTACCGAGTCCACTTTTGGTATGCCCATCTATCATTGGCCATCGCCCTCTAAAGTACATGCTGAAATAAACGATTGGTGGCTC
>Ga0075117_1000998_pt1 | contig 18000 bp, 25 predicted proteins | sample AntAceMetag02UKJ_FD_69789 | JGI IMG/M metagenome (GOLD analysis project Ga0075117, IMG submission 69789) | Saline lake microbial communities from Ace Lake, Antarctica - Antarctic Ace Lake Metagenome 02UKJ | ecosystem: Environmental > Aquatic > Non-marine Saline and Alkaline > Saline | place... | reverse complement strand
CCGGCAACGTCAGTCGCCCACACACCAGTAGACATGAAATCAGACACGAACTGCTGTTCACGACGCTGCAACAAACGGTGTGTTACGAACTCTGCCGCTTCACGATCAACGTTAATCGGTGCGTCGGCGTTGGCGCGAGTCTGATCGCCGACATCCTTATGGATAGCGAAAACATCGGCATAGTAGGTGTCGGTCGCGATGTTGTAACCGGAACCGACAGACTCTGTGCCATCGCTACGAACTTCGGCTTCGTCACGGAACCAATCATTTTTGGTGTACGTGAAATACTTATCGCTCTGCTTGTCCACCGGAATAACCGGGAAGACTTTGTCAGCGATAAAATTTTCCGCACGCTGCATGTAAGCAACGGAAATGTTAGTCAGGATCGCATCAACATGGACCTGATTGGAAGTAGGCTGTGGCATTATTTAATCTCCCTTTACACGGCCCGCGCAGCATTAGCGCAGTTGACGACAACGGACACGATCCCCCCAGCGGCGGCATCCTCAATGAATGCGCCAAGAATATAGGAAGTCGAAGCGGCTCCACCGACAGTACCGGTAACACCGGTAGCGGAAGCGGAAGTAAGAAGCACGGCACCCGCAGAAGCGGAGCCACCGGCAACCAACTTGCTACCGCCAACGATCGTTACCTCTGCGGCCTCGCCAGCGGTAGGATCGTTCTGAAGAACGCCGATAGGACGATCAGTAACAGCAGCGGCAATTACAACATCGCCATCTGCCGGGTCAATCTTCACGAACTTGTATTGCGCGCCGGACAAATCACCACCAGCGGTGAAAGTCTTTTTAACGGCGGCATTCGAAAACTCAACAGCCACTTCAGGCTCCCTTCTCATTAAGGTAATCGTTGTACAGCGAGGGATTCTGAACTGCGACGTGTGCGAGAGCCTGCTCTACTGTCGCTGCCTTGCCCTCTGCTACCGCTGCCTTAGCGAGGGAAGTCATTTTTTCGATCGCGTCACCCTTGGGGACAACGCCCTTGCCGACCTCAGTGAAGATGTCAGCAGACTCGTTCTGGGCATCTGCGGAGGTCAACGCGTCTTCCACGCTCTTCGCTAGAGCCTCGTCCATGATGGCGAGACGACGTAGCGCCGGGCCAACCTTTTCGTGATCCAAGGTCAGGTGTGAAAAAGTTTCACGGGCCTTAACGATAGATTCGGCGTCGGCACGATCCTCACGCTCTTTAGCAAGCGTGTTCTCCGCTTCCTCTTTAGCCTTAGTCAACTCTTCTAGTGCTTTACGGATAGGCTCCGGGGCAGATTTCGCGAGAGCAACAATATCGTCTGCCGCCTCTTCCATCACGTCCTCTTCGCCTGCCGCGTTTTCTAGTTCGGAAATGCGGGCTTCCAACTCTGCGATACGAGCCTGCGCCATAGCCATTTCCTCTTCTACCTCTTTGGCCTCTGGGGTCATACCTTCTTCCGCATTCTCTACCGGGGCATCTTCAGCGGCGTTAGCAACCTCTGTGGTCTGATCGTTCATGCTTTCTCCTAACGGTTCGGGCAGAGTAGCCATGACATCTGCCACAGATGAAACATCTGAAGTCTTAATGACAAGCCAACCCTCATGTAGATGTGCCGGGTGATCAACACCTGAAGTCTCTTCAATAATGAGATCGGTCATTTTTGGGGCTTTGCGCGCCATATGCACCTCCAATAGTCAAAACAATAATACCGCAGATCGCGCACGTTATTTTTGACGTTTATTCTTCTTCGAATTGGTAAGCGCGCGTGCCATCAACGGCGGAACGGTCGGCATTGAATAACGAACTATCGGAAGCGCCACCTAAACGAACCGAAATGTTGTCCTGATCATCTACGGCGGTCACGATCGTGTGCCGCAACCGACCATCGATTAACGTGTAGGTGGAGGTTCCGGGGCGCATAATTTTAGCCATCTACTTCGATCCCTTCCCGAACGGCCTGTTCCGGTAAATCCGCTAGCACCCGATCAGACAATCCGCCGATGGAATACCCGCGCAACTCTCCCGCGACGATCTGCTTCCACGCGTCTTCATCCCAAATAACGCCAAGGAACACGGTCCCGGTCGGATACGTTACTTTCCCGATCTGGTTACCCGCCCCGTCCACCATGTGAACAGTCCACGGTTGCGGCATCGTCATAACTTCAACCCACTCACCCGCCCGTACATCGGTGTCATGTTGCAGATAGATAGTCCTGTCCTCTGACTGCACCCATCCCCACACGCCCTGTTGCAATTCGTTAGAGTCCGTCCACTCCCCGTGAGCATCCATGAAATCAGGAACGTATAACGGCCCTAGAGTGAATCGTTGCGCGGCTTCCTTGCGTAGGAACCGACCGTCGCGGGAAACCGATTTGGCCTGTTCCTCCGGGGGTTCGCTGTCTGTTATGGGGCCACCCGTTAACCACGCTGAACAGGAACGCGCAGACGCACACTTGAATTGGAAGAGTTCGCAGTATCCAAGACCGGCGGCATCAACCACTTCGTCCCCGGCGTCGCTAATCGCGCCGCTAATGGCACCCAGGATGTCCGTCTTCACGTTAAATGCGGCACAGTTCCCGCAACGTGTTGTAGCCGCTTCCTCCGCTGACACGCCCCACGCGGCTCCCAGACGATCCCAGTAGTCACCGGGGGCTTCAGGGTTCAACGGGCCATACAGGTATTCGTCAATGGCGTGTTGACGATTTACTAAATTCAAATGTAGGTTAGTGATCGGTTCCGGTACTGCGCGCTTATCCGTTCGGTTCAACCGCTCAACAATACTTGTAGACCATGCCACGGCATCGTCGCCGCCCCACGCGTCCCACGCCACCCGGCCCGGAGACGGGAACCCATCCTCACCGGCGCTGAACTTTTCCGCGCGACTGTCCCCCCCATGTCGTGAAAGGTAGTTAGCGACCCGGCGGATTGTTTCCTCAGATACCCCGTCACCACGCGCTAACTGTGCGGCACGTGCCCGGCCAACATCGGTAAACCCTGACCCGGCGTGACCCTCACCGATCCAATCTAATGCCCGTTGCGCGGCATCCTGCACACCCTGAGGTGGAACAAAAGTTTCTTTCGACAACTTCCCTTCACGTGCCTGCAAACGCTCTACGGCACGGTTAATCCCGTCCTGAGCGGATTGCCTATCGCCTGTCGGAATGCGCACGCTATCCAAATTTTCCAGCGCACGCCCGATCTGCTCCCGCGTCTCCATCGTTTCCGGGGTCTCCCACACCCGCAAAGCCCACGTCGCCGGTTCAACCGGGTCAGGCACATACGCGTACGCCACGGCAGGGAAATCCATACCGTTTTCACGCTTCGTCGGAGTCTCTTTCGATAACGCATCAATACGGGTCAGCGTAGACATTTTGTGACCCACAAGAGTTTCCGTGCCGGCCCAACCGTCCGCGCCCTTCTGCCAAACACGAATCAATACAGCCGGGTCATCATCTTCAGCATTAATCTGAAAATCACTACCCGGAATACCCAACACACCTTCATACATCACGTGTTCAACCTGACCGCGCGCACGGCCACCAGAAGAATTCCACGAAACGAACGAACCCTCACGAACCGCTTCACGGAAGAAATGGATCTGCCGCAACCGCTCTTCAGCCTGACTCATCGTCTTGTAGCACCCGAAAGACTGTTCCCCGTCTTCAGAGTAAACGCAATACTCGCCCTGCTCCTGCCGGATAACTTTCTCCATAGTGTCTACAGGGATTTTCTGCACCTGACCCGATTGCGCGACGATCACGTACCCGTCGCCCAAAATCACGGTCTCCCGGTCAGGCATCGGCAAGCCGCGCAACTCCGCAAGCCGGTACGACGCTAGAACGCCGCCGGCGTCGTCACGGTCGGCAATCATCCGCAGTTGATCATCGGTGAGGGAGTTGATTCGATCTAGAAGGTCCATCCCATTATTCTAGCCGCCTATATCCGCGTTACGCGCCGACGCGGAACACGTGGAGATCGCAAGACTCATCGTCCATTTGCCGGACGTTCTGGTATTCCTCGTGCGCCCACGCCACGTATCGGGCTTCCTCTTCTCCGTCCGCGTTCCCGTGAGTATCACACGCGTCGCAATACCAGTACCACCCGGAAACGGTGCAAAGTGCGGAATCGATAACGCTCATGACATAGTCTCCCGTCCCTTATTGGTCACATACCATCCCTGCACGGGATCGACACTCAGATCAAAATCGATCAGCCCGTCCCGCGAGAGACGATCCATCATTTGCCGCGTGACCTCCATGCGGTGGCCGCTGTCGATCAGTTGTAGCCCCCGTCGCGCGGCTGGGGTTACCGCGCTCATGACGTCACCTCCACAATCTCAATGGTCGTAGCGGCCTGAATAGCCATGATGCGATCGTAGGACTCCATGCCCGGACGCATCCACCGTGACGGGGCCACAACAGCGTTACCCGCCTTGACCGCCAGATCGCGACTCCCAGAAAACTTCACATGCACGCTCATGGGGTAGGGAAGCGTGACGATCGCGGCGTGAGTGTAGCCGCGTTCACTCTTGCGGGTATAGGTCTCGCCGGTCTTTGCGGTGGCGGTGTATGTGGTCTTCATGTCTTGCCCCTTTGGTTGTCGCCCGTGTTGGCGTGGTTCTATTATGCGCAGACTCAGGCTGTCCCTGTCAAGTCCAAATCCCTCAATACGCAAAAAATGTTTATAACGATAGTGTCACGGGACGTTACCGAACGACTGTACGAAAAACTATTTCCGCGAATCTCGCATTTCCACTTGACAGGTACAGTCTCAGTCTGCGCATAATGGGGGCATACCCACACCGGGTACCACAACAAAAAGGGGCACACCATGAACAACACACAAGCACAAGAAATCCTCAACCAGATCGGTCGCTCAACCGTCCTCGCCATCTCCGGCGGACGCGTACGATTCACAGGCGAAACCCTCGTACTCCCCGTCGCCTACGGCTACACCGTCGAAATCGACCTAGACCCGTCAGACACCTACACCGTCCGCCGCGTCTACACACGGGGCGTGAAGCGGTTCGTGAAAGGCGAAATCGATAACGTGTACTGCGATCAGATCGGTGACGTATCCTACGAGGCGTCGTGCTTCCAGTCGAATGACTTTGGGGCGCACCGCGTAGCCTGAACGGAACTACAGGGTGCCCTCCGCCACGGCGGGGGGCATTCCCTTTTCCGCTTCAGCGACGAAATCCCGCAACCATCAGTCCTGCGCGTTATCGAAAAACGTGTCGGCTTGACTCAGAACGTCATCCAAGGTCAACGTTTTTGGCCCAACGAAATCTTTAACCCGATCCCACCACTTAGCGCCATCTTCAGTAAGCATTCCGGGGTCAAGACCCTGAGGGCTTTCTACGCGCAATCTTGCGGCCAACACGCTCGCAATCCCGTCACGACGGTACACGGGGTCAACCTCAATCATCGCGATCAGAGTAGGCTCACCCTTCGCGAACTGATAATCGATATGCCCCATGTAGTTACCCGTCTTCACGTCATACATGACGTATCTACCGTTATAGAGACCGGGGCCACGGGAACTACCGCCGCTTGAAACGATCTTGACCTGCCTGCCGTCCGGCAACGTAATGTCGTCTATAGGCATCGCCCAACCAGTCTGCGGGTGTGGGGGCATTGTGGGCCACGGGTTATCGAAAATCGTGTCGTTACGCACCTTTACCGGAACCGCATCAATCGCGTTAGTCCCGCGATACAAACCCCACTCATTCAACGAATCCGCGTTAGTCCACAAACTACGAGCCGGAACCGTCATATCCAAAATGATGAAGTCGTCACCCAAGTTTGAAGCACCGTGCTGACGCGCATAAGACAGGGACGGGGTAACCCAATCGCCGTCATTGATCGCATCCACATTACGGTGAACGGCGCGGTAAACAGTAATCATCGCGTTCGGGTCGTTACGCGCGAACATGATTGCCCGTAAAGATTCGCTATCCGCCACATCGTCCCCCGTGCCGTAGAGACGCAATGCGTTACCGTCATAGAAATCATCCGGGTACATGCCCCTCACGTCATTCATTGACGCCCCATAATCCGGCCCCGGCGCTTGGTGCTGGCCCCGGTAAGACGAATCAGGAACATCAATATCTAAATCTCGCCTATCGGCTTCATCGTCCCTTAACGCACGCCGGGTTCCTAGCCACTTCGATAGACTCTTCGTATACTCGTAGGCTTCATCGTATTGAGTGCTCCCGAACGTGGCCCCCATTTTGGGGAAGTAGCCAAGATAATGATTCGGGTTGTAAGCCATGAACACAACATCAGGCTCACCATCTTTGAATGCACCGAAAAGTTTCTTATTCCAACCGTCAGGGGCGAAGTCGTCATTCCAAGACGTGCGGGCAACCACAACAAGCCCGTGATCCCCATAAATATGCGGCAGAACCGTGTCGAACGCATCGGCGCGACGCGCCCCCTGCTGTATAGCAAGATGCACCATAGAGTCCGCGACTCCGGCCAGATTCGGGTTCCCACGGAAAACGGATACCAGTTCGTCACCATCTTTAATAGCGAACCCGGCCCCACCGTCTTTAGACAAGAACAGGCGCATACCCGCATAATCGTCTACGTCGTAAAGTTCAACAGACGCACCGAACTTGTTGCTGTTTTTAGCGTCAGCAATAATCCGGTGGAACACGGCGGCTTCCCCAGGCTGAAGTTCATACATATCCGGGGCACTGATCCCGCCGCGCTGAAAAATATCGCGAATCTCGTCTGTCGGAGTGTAAAGATATTTGCTCTGAACTTCGATATCAACGTCGTCTAAAGATACAGAGAAAGAATCTCGCTCTGTTCGGGAGTAAGACCGTAGTCCTGTCCTCTCCTGATAAGTTCGGGCCTCGTATACTGCTGATTGTTCTGGGCGGTTTTCTCTAACGAACTTGTTTCTTCGTTCAATGAATCTTCTAATTCGGGTGTCAAGGCTGTCTCCCTGTTCGGCCATTCTTCGTAAAACAAAATCTGACAATATGTCTACTTGAGAGAAAATCAAACTGTCTACAACTCTCTTTGGGAGAGAGGCAACAAAATCTGGGATGTTTAGACCCCCCCGCTGTTGTGAAGTAATCGGCTCAGGTATGAGCAAAAGATCACAACGGCAGTTCGGATGTGCCGGAGGTTCCCCATCCGGCCACGGCTTACTTACCGGGTGCCTAGTGCCATTACGCGGTGAGCATATATCGCAAGCGTCCGCTTCCGCGATCCACTCTTTCTGAGCGTTCGCGGAAATGAACCCTTTCTCTATTCCCTGTTTCCACGCGATCTGACGGCCTTCGCTAGACGCCCTAGAGACCTCAGTCCTAGCGATTGTCTGCGCCCGATACCGGTGAACCTGATCGTGATACCGGGCCGCTTTAGACCTCGCCTGCTCCCCCGCCCGCGCCGGAGACAAGCCCGACCTTATGCCATCCGAAAAGGAACGATCATAAAAATTGTCAACCCACCCGGACTGTTGGCTAGTTAAACCAACGCCCTGCCGAATCTGCCGCGCAGTCTGATCAACGGTTATCCCCTCCACCTGTCCACGCGAAACCAGATCACGAATCAGCATCCGCTGTTCCGTGTTGATCCCTGTCACAAGGTTCCCTGCCTCGCGTGCCGCCCACGCCGCCGCCTCCGGCCTTTCCGCATCAAACGCGTAGCCCAGAAGTGGAGTTTTCGCTTTACCCACCGGGCCGTCCACCGTACGGAATCCCGCGTCGATAGCCTCGCCCGTCAACTCGCCCTGTAAATACTCCTGAAAGTTGAACCACGGGTCGTCAGGGATCATGTCCGCAACGGTCGTCCACGGCCTGTGAGCGATCGCGTCCATGAGCGCGGTCATATTGCGGTCCATCCACGATTCCACCTCGCGACGGGCCTGCACAAGGTTCTGTGCTACCCGTTTCTCGCTAGGTGTGTCCTCTGCCCTCAGGGCCGGGGATACGCGCCGCCGCGCCTTAAAGACAAGCATCAGACGAGAGGATCGCCATCGGGTAGGTCACCCAATGTCCGCAAGTGCTCTTCCAGCGTCCTGTCCGGCATGATTGCACCTACGCCAACCAACTTGCTTACGTAATCGGCTACCTCTGTCAGTTCAACACTAGAAACCTGACCGTACGTGAGGTACGGCATTTTGTCGGTCCGCATCGCGTTTAGTTTTAGCAGACGCGGGATCGCGTACTGATTCACCGTTTCCGCGATCGTCTTCGCAATCGAATCCACGGCTAGGGTCCACAGGTCAACCTTCGTTGTGCCTAGCGCGAACGAACCAACCCGATCTGATCCCAACAGCAGAAAATCGGACAAAAGCGACATCGAAATGCGTTGATCGTAACGTTGGATAACGGCACCGGTGTCGAACTGCCGTGTCCCTGAAGCCGACAACAAAGTCAGGTCAAAAATACGGTTACCCTGTTCGTCGTAAGCGGCGGGGAAAACGATCCCCTCCTGTTCATTCCGTTTCACATTTTGCACAATGTTTGTGATCGCCTGTAACACAACTTTCTGCGACGGGGTAGCCGTGTTCGAAAGGTACTCCGGTGGCACATATGCCATCGGCAAACCCGCTAAATCCCGTTCGATACCGATCGCTTCGATCTCCTCGATACGCCTCTTATAGAACCAAGGCCTGTAAGCGTTACGGAGCAACGAATAACCCTCAGGATTATTACGGTTAGTGGTTGTGCGGAACAGGATCGCTTTCTCAATCGGGATACGGAACATAGCCCCCACAGCGGGGTCAGTTTGCACCATTCCCTGAATCCCCCCGCGCTCGTCAATCATCCACTCCTGTAGCGTCTCCTGCGCCCGCACGGGCCACTTACGCCACCCCACCCGGTTGTCGTTATAGCGTGACGTTGTGCGCCCGTCGCCAGTCTCCCCGCGACGCATCTTGTACACGATCTCGTGGAACGACCAACCGTAAACCAACATGGAGAGAATGTTCTGAAGCGTCGCGTCCCACGAATCGGACATGTCGTCTAGGCACTCTTGCACGAACGTCGCAGTCCGTTTATCCTCGCCCTCAACATGCCACTCCAGCCGGGTGATCACCTTATCGATCGCGTAGAGCATCGCCCCGATAACCGGGTCGTTGTCCCGCATCTCCCGGTAGACCTTGAACCCTTTAGTGCCTTGAAGATTAGGTAGAAATTCTTCGGTAACGGTTCCGCCAGAACGCCGCAGACCCGTCGAACCGAACTCCATAAACTCCATAGGCTTTTTATCGTTAGGCATCTATTCTCATCCTCTGCGCCGTTAAGTAGGTTGCCTGCACCTCAGTGAAACCCGCATCTATCAACACCACATAAAGTTCATGGAGACCAATAGCGTACATCTGAAGTGGTGTCATTCCACTAGTTTACTCGCCCACACCCGGTAAAGGTTCCTGCCGGAACACATCAACCCGGATTCCGTCAACCCACACCTTCCCCGCGCACACTCCATCGAAGAAAGACCTTTTGGGTCGAACAAAATCCTCGCACTCTTTCACCACGGGACATACGTTGCACGCCTTCAGCGCCTCCAAAACGTTTCGCCCCTCCGTCGCGTCGAAGATACTCGCAGACATATCAACACACATGCCACGGTCCGCTAACACGCGCCCAATAGCCCCGCCAGGAATCCGCCTCATAACGGCTAGTGTGACGAATCGGGAACGGGTTGCAGGTGCGACACGCCCTTAATTTGGCGTAGATGCTGTTCCACTATTACATGAATTAACCCACGTTCAAGAGCCGCCACCGCAGAATTAAGGTCTGCCTCCGTCATTTCTCCCACCCGGTGGATGAAAGAGTCGATAGCGGCAGTTAACTCATTCATTCGTCGTCTTCAATATCGGCATCGGCGTATTCCTCGTAGGCAATAATGTCCCGGCCAGCATCTATCAGACCGTTAATCTTCCAATACGGCATATGCTCCGCCGCGAAACCTACGAGATCAGGCACCGCTTCCGCGTCCATGATCTCCGCGACCATGACCCACCCGGTGATAAGAGCCACGCCCTCATAGTTTTCGCGCAAATACGCGAGCATAGCGGCCTCTAACTGTTCCTCTACCGGCGGTGCCTTTTCGTCGCTCATGCACATAGTTTAATGGCTATAAATAAGGGTGATGGAGGAAAGGACCGGAAGAGGGGCGGTCCCCGATCCTCTCCCCCACCGTGTAGGGACGCGCGCGCGCATCTACCTACGTCTACTTGCCAGCCATACAATCCCCACGCCGGTGCCTACGGATAGACCCGGCGCTAACTGACTGACCAATGTTCGATAACGCTTTGGAAATCATCGTCGCGTGTAATGCCCTAGATTCTAGTGCCTCTGCCAAAGCGTCCCGGTCGTCTTCCTCTAACTGTGGGAGCACCTCACACAAGTGACACCTAGACCCGCCGACTAGCGGGTCAATCTTGGCTAACTCGCCCCTTAGCCCAGACATGATTACCCCTTTCGAAGATTACGGATACGTTCCGTGAGCCTATTCACCCGTGACGGCAAACCCGCCACAGACTCCCCGGCTCCGCGCTTTTCACGGATATTAGCCCGCGTCCGCCGCCGCTGCCTCTGCAACTTAGCAATCTTCATATCCGCTTTATCGTTATTCCCGCGCCGCACGCCGTCCGCGTCGATCCCCAGTTTCGAGATAACGGACTGTACTTGAGCGACACCGACACCGGGCTTAATCGCCCAGTGCATCCAATCGACCGTGCTCCCGTTGTAGTAGTCACCGCCGAAATCTTTCGACCCGCCCCACATGACAACCTCATAGCGTGCTTTAATCGCCTGCGCTGCACGGTAACGTGACGGGTTCGCCCACCACGAATAGTTATTCATGCCCAGCCACCCCTCTTTCGAAGCGTTCAAGTCGATAGCCGTCCCTGACGCATGGTCGGACCACGATTTAGAGTACCGGGCATCCCGATACGAATACGACCAATCGTCTAACGTGCCCTCGTCTACCGGTTCAATCGTGTCGTGGTAGTCCTTAGCCAGCGCGAGGAACAGCGGCAGTACCTCGCGGCGTAGCGTGAGACTCCGATCCGGCACACCCGGCACAGGCTTCTTAGCGAGACGCGGGTCACTCCACGGCGGGTCATCCAAAACTTGCCATCCGTTAATACTATTCGGCATCTGTCGGCTCCTTCACAAGCGACGGTGAAGATCGGCGTGTAATAGACGACGAAACAATCGAAGTAGCGACAGACATCAAAGCGGCACCGCCAGCGACACCCAACATCGCAGGCCAATCAATGGTGAGGATATTCGCCGTCTCGCCAAGGTCTAACGCCAGGAATGTTTGAGCCGCCGTCTTCACCGCGCGCTCCGTTGCCTCTTTCCAGAATGTCTTCGTGAAGATACTCATTGTGCTCCGTCCTATATTGCGTCTGATAACGATCATCCATTACCGCGAACCCTGTATACGCCGCGACCACTGCCCCCATTAGCCCATACGCCCCCAGAACGAGTGTCTCCGCGAGAGCCGTATCTTCCCAACGTAACCCAACATAGACAATGATACCTGCCGCGAACAGGAGCGACCCGAAGACGGCGCGTCGCCGCAGTTTCCAGTTATGTTGAAGCATGACCGTCGATCTCGTGATCTAGACGAACAACTTCACTTTCGATACGCCCGACCCGTAGCGCGATCCCGTCCACTTTATCGTGCAACTCCCCCAACGACCTGCCGCCGTTCTTTGGAGTACGCGCATCAATATAACGCTCCAGCGGTTTAACGATAAAGAACTTGCCGACCGCCGTACTCGTACCTACCAGAGCGGCGAGGAACGCCAAAACGATAGCCGCATCTCGTACGGCGGCTACCCAGTCAGGGGTCTGATACATGACACGCTCTCTAACTACTCCACAGGGACACGTTATAGGATTATGATACCCGTATGAGCGACATCTCAAACACGATCAGTCACCGGTTCCCTTTCAGGCACACATTAGATGTTGGTAATTCGGGAATCCTTGTGGCGTGGGCGCAAGCGAAACTACACGAACACGGCCAATACTCAGGCCCAATCGACGGGCGTTACGACAGGGAAGTGACACTCGCCGTACGACAGTTCCAGCAGGATAAAAGCCTAATGGTCACAGGGGTTATCGACCGTAAAACATGGGATAAGTTATGAGCACCAGTATTGTTACGGTGGCTTACGGTGAGCGTTACCGCATGTTCCTACCCGAGTGGAGTGAAGCCGTTAAGAATCTTCACACACGACCCGACCAGATAATCATTGTCACGGATGATGTTGAAGAATGCGAAGTGCTCGTAGAGTGGCAAGCGGGAATGATTATTTTAGAGACAACTATCGAACCGAAGATCCACCCTCAGGTATGTGTTAATGATGCGATAGCGGAAGCCGATACCGATTGGGTCTGCAAGATGGACGTGGACGACATTATTTACCCGCACGCGCTAGACCCCCTAGAGACCTGCGACGCGGATGTTTACATGTTCGGGATAAGGATGAGTGGGAAGAACTTGCCAGCGCGTCACGCGACCCGACAGGACGTGATGAAGACACCTCACAATCTCGTGTTCTCCTGTTCCCCATTCAGGCGTTGGGTGTGGGAGAAGACCGGCGGATTCCAAGACGCGATCTGCGAGGACTGGCGGTTTTGGGTTGACGCCGCAAGGGTAGGTGCGCGGTTCCAAACATCACCGACTATCGACTACGAGTACGTTATTCACGGCGAAAATATCTCTCAACGCGGTGACTTAGCCATCTGGGAATCTGCTGCCCGCGATTACCAAAACACCTTAAAGGGGATCGCATGATTGTTGGAGTGACAGGGGGCGGAGGATTCATCGGTTCTCACTTGCTCAGGGAACTACGGCAACGCGGTCACACACCCCTCGTTCTTGACCACAAGAAACGGGACACCACCGACATGTTAGGCGATGTTCGGGACGCAACAATCGTGCAAGAATTAGCCGCACACGTTGACGGTATCGTTCACCTAGCAGCCGTTCTTGGAACCTCCGAAACGATCGACAACCCTATACCCGCAGCGGAAACAAACATTATCGGCACGTTGAATGTGTTTGAGGCGGGAGCGCGTTACAACATTCCCGTAGTCTTTGCCGCCGTTGGCAATTCAGGTATCGGCAGGGGAGCGTACTGCATTACGAAAACATGCGGCGAACAATTCGTTGACATGTATAGGGAAGATCGTGACGCGAGGATTGCCGCCGTCCGTCCTATGAATGCTTACGGCCCCGGCCAGTCGGCTCCAGCCCCATACGGTTCAAGCAAGGTTCGGAAGATAATGCCGTCATTCGTGTGCGCCGCTCTATCGGGTGACCCAATGCGTTTGTATGGCGGAGGGAAACAGGTCAGCGACATGGTGTGGGTAGAGGATGTTGCGCGAGTGTTCACGACCACGCTAGAAGCGTTAAAGGATGGAGCGGTTATTAATCACCCGATAGACGTAGGCTCCCCCGTCCCTGTGACAGTCCGTGAAGTAGCGGAAACGGTAGCGGCAAACGTTCGTTGGGCAACGATGGAAGATGTCCCCATGAGGCTAGGAGAGCCTGAAGGTGGCCCACTAAGTAGCCACCCCGACATCCTACGACTTGCGTTTCACATTAAGCAGCAGCAGCCCGATCTAGATTGGTCATCGGTAGAGCGTGCGGTTAAGTCTTTAGGCACCGTTGTCTCCGCCGACGTAACGACATTAGAACAGATCGGTGTAGACCCGGCAGGCTTCTACCCGTTAGACGCTGGCATAGGCAAGACGGTCACCTACTATCGGGAAACAGAGGGAATAACATGGTCACCCCGCGTATAATCCACCGGATCTGGTTCGGCCCACGCGCCATGCCCCGCGCCTACGTTGAATACGGAAACAAATGGAGCGAACTCAACCCCGATTGGAAACTCGTAGACTGGGACTATTGGATGCTCCCACCGCTCCAGAACAAGTGGCACTTCGACAATGTTGGAACAGGTTGGAATCCGAACCCCGGAGCAGCGAAACACAACAGTATTATCCAAGTCGCTCAAGCAGATATTGCGGCCTACGAAATACTTCACCTCATCGGTGGCCTTTATGTGAACTGCGACATGGAACCGCTACGACCAATACCGGAAGAGTTAACGGATCACCCGGTGACGTTGGCTAACGAGATAGACAATTGGCTTATATCTAACGCGTGGATGATGTCAGCCCCGCGACAGCCCCTGTTCTCTACAGTCATCAACGCGATACCCGAAAATATTAAGAACGAACATCGCACGATAGATTGGAAGACAGGCCCGAAACTACTTACCCGCATCGTGAAAGATAACTACCCCGACACGCCTATCCTGCCAGCGAAATACTGTAATCCGTGGACGCCGCAAGTACCGACCGGGCCTGTACCGGAATCCTTGTGTCAGCATCATTGGGGTCACCGCATCCCCGACAGTGAACTGTGGGATCACGAAACGGCAGACGGCCCCTGACCCGCTGGCCGTTCATCCCACCGGATACGGAACCACGGATTCTTGTACTGATTAGCGGGGAACGTACCGAACCTCATGCCCTCCCGCCACAGTAGATACGGCAGACTGATCTGATCCTGAATTGACCAGTCACGATTCTCCTGTAACCACAACTGTCCGAACCGTTTCGCTTCCGGCGTAAACCTCCACGCCATCACACCACACGCGAACAAACCCCAACGCTCCGGCAACCCGTCCGCGACATACGCCGCGACCTGTTCCCTTATCGGGTAGTCCCGGTATTTCGGCCAATCCCAACACACCGGCCCCTCTTCCCTAATATCTGTGCGGCCCTCCGGGTGCTGCCAAACCCACAGATCACGTTGCGCCAGTAACGGTTCCACCATGTTCCTGAGTTCAATGCCATCAATGATCTCAATGCTAGCGTCTACCCATACAGCGGCGTCACAATCGGTGAACTCCCACGGGCGCATCTTCGCCCTTTTCGCGGCAAGCCTAGGAGCCTCCGACGGCTTCTCCACATAGCAACGCCAACCCGGTGCCTTAACGTCGGTGACCGCTACCGTGTCGTCGAACCCTTCCGGGGCAGGGCGCAAAGGATCGTAACCACCGAACACGCTTGTAATTAACGCGATTCGCATGGAGGTTATCTTACTGCCCGACATGTAGTTTCCTGCACCGCAGACACTCCGACTGTGCCGCGTACTTCCACCATCCGCATACGCATTTATCTACGGGGATGACGGGTTGCGGCATAACAGGATTCCTCCAGAAAACGTAGCAATGAAGCAGTCTAGTAGTACATTTCCTGTGGGAATAAAATATCGGGAACGCCCAAAAAATATCATCACCCGATCAGACATCCCGCTTCGTCGGCCACCGCTTCTCTTCCGCACGCTCACCTATAAAGAACGCGGCAACGAACCAGACAAACGGTGACACGAAAATAACGCCCGCCCAGAACCACTCAATGCCCGATGCCTCAATCATGGGACAACACTACTCCTACTGTGGTTCGCCCTCGCAGCAGTGAGACGGGCGACGACGGTTTGCATGGGATGCTCGCCTTCGGATACTACCGGCTCTCCGGTAGGCACGACCCGCCCTACTGCGGTAGAGCGACGTCCGGTAGCGGCTCACTAATAAAGTTAGCAAATCGCTCAGGACGCTCCGCTTTAGAATTGAAAAACCAATGATCCGGCGTCACGAAGTGGAAAAAAATCATCTCAACTACGTTGCGTTTAGGGAAGTCCGGTCGCCAGTGCTCCTGATCCTCGCCAAGGAACGCTAACGCCTGATCTTCCTGCAATGTGTAAGGCGTTCCCTCGACGTAAATATCCCACGGCTCACGCTGCCGGACACAATAATCAAGGGTATAGGTACATGCGTTATCGTCTTTGTGCTTGTGCAGATTGGACTGGGGGACATCGTATCTTGCCCATAACGCGTAAGTAGGTAGCAAAGAATCTACACCGAATACTTTTTGCGCCGCGTAAGTAGAAGCGTAAAGATACGGGAGAAGACGGTTGTCCCCGGATGTCACTCTCCCGAATCCTGCATCGTAGGAAGATCGAAACTTGTACAGATAATCACAAGTGTCAAGCACCCCGCGACGATCGTCTCTCGTAAACAAAGAATCTACAACTAGCGGTCTCCACATACTATTGCCTCGTCCAAAGAGCCGCCGCGTATTTGACTCCGCTAATGGGGGGTAACGCTGCATGTCGATACGCATAATTAGACGGAAAAATAATCAGTCTTCCCGCCTTTGGCTTAACGGAAACATCGAATAGCGTGAACTCTGTCTCCCCTCCCTCATCGACATCGTTCAGGTACGCGACAGCGGAAATGATCCTAGGCACACCCGGTCCCGCGTCAGCGTGCGCCAGGTATCTATCTCCCGGCTCGTACCGGTTAACAACTACCGGCTCTATCGAAGAGAAAAGCGCATCGTAATGAATCGCGTAGTCGTTAATGTAATTCCAAGCCGTACGAACAAAGTTGTATAGAACAAGTTCCGTCCGAAAGTTAAAGGGATCAATGGACGCTACTTTGTTGTGACGGATCGACTTGTTAACTTCCCCACCCCCCGGCCCCACGAGAGCGTCGTCCCACGCTCCCTGCGATTCTAGAATCTCAATTATTTCCTGTCCGTTATCGAACGTATCCTCGTAAACATGAACTGCACCGGCTAACACTTTTGCCACTTCATAATTAGCCATTATTCTCCCTACCTTTAGTCGCCTACCCGAGATAGTACACTCCTAGCCCAGGGGAAACGCTCCCCGACGCGACCACGTTCAGTGAGGCGCTAGAGTTCTGCTCTACCCAAAGTTCCACAGTGGTAGAAGCCGACACGGTGAACGGCACACTAGACACATTAACGTGTGCGACCCCGGTAAACGCTCCGACACGTTGCGCGCCCAACACCGCGCCATCTACGATGATTGACGCCGACCTCACCCCGGTTCCGTTAGATGCAAAGTCGATCTGTCCTACGGCGACGTAGCGCCCCGGAACAGTAACGTCGATTGATTGTGCGCTTGCCGTAATGAAATTAAACGGGTCTGAGTCTTCCCCCTCCCAAATGATCGGAGTTGCACTCGCATTGCTAATCGCCTGATTAGTTGTCCGGTACGCCATCGGTGAAATGCCACGTCCCGCTGCCGCGTTAGATGCCAACACGAACAGGTCGGTATCGTTCACCAGAATCCACACGCCAGCGCCCGGAGGGGCAGGTTCACCCACATACTTCACACTCGCGATAGATTCATCCGATCCACCTACTGCCACCGTCATCGTGTAATCAGACTCCACGCTAACCACGGTTCCTTTAACGAACCGCCATTCATCGGAAGCAGTCGGGGAGAACGCTTGCGCTAGAAGGTATTTATCCACCGTCAACCTCCTGTGAACGGGCAACAGCAGACATGACACCGGACGGGGCTAACGGTATCTGAAGCCTGTCTATTAGTAGAACAAAGTCCAGCGAGTTCGCTTGACGCCTCAACCGGATAACGTCTAGGACATCGTGTGCAGGGTTCACGATCTGCCCCCACTCCACCGCCTCCGACTGCCCAATCTGCTTACGCAGCAACGCCGCCGCCGTCGAGACCGCTTGATCTGGGGTAGTGATCAGCGACGAGTTGTAGAAAAATGGAACCTCACCGAACTCCCCGAACCGGTAAGTGACACTATTCGGGTTCTCGTCCCACACGATCACCCGGAACGGGGCGTCTACCGTCGTGCCCTCCGCCGAAACGACGACACCGTTGAAAGATTGTGCGCTGTCGAACGTGCGGGACAGGGTAGTGACTACCGCGTCAGCGCCATCTTCATATGTTTCTACCGGGTCGTCCGTTAACACATCGGGGACTAGGCGGAGCCTCGCCACCCCGTCCGCGTCGAACGCTAGATCGTACCCGAATGCCTCCGCGATGGACGTGGCCGCGACCCACGGGTCAGAGTTCGACTTAGACTCAATCACCACATCCGGTAACACGACACCCGTGGCAGGGAAGTCCGTTTCAACATCTACCCATCTGTCACGAAGCAACCCCGTTA
>Ga0075117_1000996_pt1 | contig 18032 bp, 34 predicted proteins | sample AntAceMetag02UKJ_FD_69789 | JGI IMG/M metagenome (GOLD analysis project Ga0075117, IMG submission 69789) | Saline lake microbial communities from Ace Lake, Antarctica - Antarctic Ace Lake Metagenome 02UKJ | ecosystem: Environmental > Aquatic > Non-marine Saline and Alkaline > Saline | place... | reverse complement strand
CCTTAATCTACACCGTTTGAGCCTAAGCCAAAACCATTGCCAGCGGCATTGCCACCAAAGCCGTTTGCGCCGCCATAGCCTGCACCACCGCCAACACCCGTGCCAAAGCTGGAGTTTCCGCTGTAACCGTCACCGCCGCCGCCACCCATGTTGCCCAAGATGCCTACTGGCGCGGGTGGAGGTGGTGGTCGGACAACTGGAGCCATTGCGCTCGCGTAACGTGCGGCCAACTCAGGGTTGCGCCGTCCCAACTCAGCAACAGCAGCGTCAAATAGATTGCCAGAGCCGTAGCCAGATACACCGCCCATTGAGGTCTGTTCTGGTAGGCTGCTTTGGTACTGCGAGCCTTGTGGAGCAAGTCCATAAGCTGATAGAGCGTCTTGAGTGCGCTGCATACCTTGTGTTTGCATTGGACTTAGTCCAGCCACTTCAGGCCCATAATACGGCATGAAACCGATTTCACCCGCTAACTTAGCCTTGGCCAAATTGTCTTGTGCTGGGCCTTGAACCCAGTCTGGGATTGATTGTGCGGATGTATTAGAACCGCCTTTGCCGCCGCCACCGCTCATATTAAATCTCCACGCTCACTGTTGTGAACTTCTCTGACCAGCCAAGTTGTTTTAAGGCCTTGACCCAACCCTTACGGCCAGCAAGCGTCATCGCTGTACAGCCGTTTAATTTGGCAAAGTAAATAGCAGAATCGCTGAAATCGCGTATCTGATCTAAATTACCACCAGCCAAGAATATGTGGAATACTTTTTTGCGTGGGTATTCCAGTATTTCAGTAACCATGCAACCGTCTGACGCATTCCAAAATTGCATTGCGCCAATCTTAACAGAATCAACTACATCTTGGAATAGGTGTGTACCACCAGATAAAGCCAAGGCTGACTCAATCCAAAGCCTGCACCTTTCAAGCTCGTCATCAAGAGTAGGTTCTGTCATTGGCGTAGCCTAGTTATAGCCAGCGAACAAGAAGATGAGGCAGGAGCAAACGCAGTCGCGGCAGAGGCGTGAAGCCACAAGTTTGTGTCATCTACTGCCCACATTGCTTGCAAATGCGAACCAGCCGTCATTGGGAAAACAGCCACCCTGCTCATTACGATAAAGTGAGTATTGCTGGACATCGTAATTCTAATGGTTGAACCGCTAACATCAGCTCCGTTTATTCTTGGCCAAAACCAACCATTTTTTGCGCTTGATGAATTAGACAACAGCTCAACAGCAAAAGAAAGCATATAAACGCCATCTTCCTCAAAGACAATCTTGGTGTTGTCCGCAGGGTCAAGAGATATGCCGTCATTGAAAGTTGGTGTATCCCAGCCAATTGCGTATGCTGTATTGGTAGAAGCCGCCGTTTGGCTTGTTGCCCTTGCAAGTGAAGCGTAGCCGTCTGCTAAAACAATCTGACGAAACTCGTTGTTCTTTGATATTACGGGGTAGCCTGCTCTATCCCATAGTAAAACACCATTCTCAGATGGGCTATCAGACGGTAGTCGAGTCGACAAAAGGGTGCGCACTTTTGTTAGATACAACACCAAACGCTCACCCCAAGCACCCCAAGTAGGGCCAAGTGGCGGTGGCGGTATCCTCATCTCTTGCCGCCCTGTGTTACATCAACCCGCATTACCCCTGCACGCCAGTCCTTCAAGTTTTCACCCTCAATACGCATGCGTACTTGCCGCCCAGTAACGCGAACACTTGTTGGCGCGCTCATCGTAAAAGGGCCGTACTCACGCTCAGTGTCGTTAGGGTAGAACCTAGACTTTAGCTTTACGGTAACCTCGCCCTGTGTTTGCTCGTCAGGAATGATCTGAGTAACGTGCATTACGTTGTCGCCAGCCCCAATGTTTACCGGCCCAGACTCAGCGAATGCCACGTTTCCGTGTAGATCGTGGCCAATCTCATGGTTGTAGGCGTTGCCATCTGCGTCAAACCAAACAGGGGTACGCAACACACCAATGTCAAAACCCGATGTACGGCTAATTTCGCCAACAGCCCATGTGTTTTGCTTGTAGTCGTAAACAACATAGCTGTCATTTTCCAAGCTGCCTTCAGACGGGTAGAACCACCATATTTCATCAAATTGGCCATTATGGACAGCGTTAACTTTACTTACCTGCTGGCGGTTTATGTCTTTAAACACATAATCTGCAACTTCACAAACCAATGGCTGGACGACTGAGCCATTAAAATAAAAGAAGTTCTCGCGGCTCATCCAAAATGCGCCTTCGCCTACCGCTACTCCGCACTTCCGAGATGCGGCCCCGCAAGACGTTCCAACACGCTCAAAACCATACACAGTAGGTGGGCCAGCGTATGCCGCCACATGAGCGTCCTGAGTCGTCACAAGCAGTGTACGACCACGCATACGCAGGCCTAGCATTAACTCGCCTGAAGTTTGCAACTCAAAGTCACCAGCTTCGTTTGTGGCTGCTGGTGTCCAGTCTGTAACGCTTTCCCTGTCGCACCATTGAACCTTGCGAGGATTGCCACCAGCCCCAAGCGCAAATAAGAATCGTTCTTCAGTAACAATCAGGCCTTTGCACTGAGTTGGCGCGTTGGCGATCTGCGCCGCTATGCCGGTCAACTGCCATTCATACAGCTTGCCGTCATGGTTTGAGCATCCAACAAGGTACTCACCCCAGTTGTCCAAAGACCACGTTGTGGCCTCAAGTAAAAGGCCATCGTTGGGCCGTGTAACGCCGTAAGCGCCTGTACCAAAAGGCTTGCCACCGTATGCGATATTCTCTTGTGCATCGTTGTAACCTGTTGTGAACCCTGTCGGCGTTATGTCGTCAACTATGCCACCAGCAGAGACCTCAATCAACTGATCGTAAGCGCCTAATGCGTAATGAGGGTCGTATGAGTTATCCACCCAAGCATGAGAAGACCGAGGAGCGTTATTCGTCAACGCGCTTGCGCGGTCAACCCAGCCACCTACTGGGCGCAGAGAATTGTCTCTCCAACGTATTAAGTTGGACTTGTTCCAGCGACCTGATGATTCGTAATCAGTTCCGTGGTTAAACACACCCGGTGGAAGTTCAAGTTTGACTAATGCCATTTTTAACCCAGTCCACGTACTTTAGATTTGAGGTTGCTGCCGCTGTGCTTGGCGCTGTTTGATGCCTCGTTGAGCCGGGTGACACCAGCACTGTACAACTGCGCCCACACAGCAACACGTGCGTCATCCTGCAAGTAGGGCGCTGAGTGTAGCAGTGAGCCGTACAGGTATACGTCCGGCGCGTAGGACAGCAACCAGTTGGTGCTGTTTGTGGCCAGATCAGGTACTTGTGAGGTGTAAACCAGTTCAACGTTAGTCTCTTCAATCGGCGTTGGGTACAGATGGAACTGGCCAGCCTCAAGCGTGTATTCGGTAGGCTTGCCGTATTGATCGTTGTACTTTGACCGTTTCTCAGACATTGTGGTTGAGTCGCTCATTGAAATAGGTGACGTACCGCCGTCTGTGACACTGAAACGAACCGTCTCGACCCAGTTGGCTGGGACTTGCATATAAGCATCACCAGCGTCCTGTACGCCGCTTGAGCGCGTTTCCATACGCCAATGCCGAACGTCACGGTTTATTTGGGCTTCTGCAAGCGCAATAAAACTTGGGATGACTGCTGCCATGTCATCCCGGTTCAACGTTTCTGTCATCGCTGTTTGCAGTTCGGTGTAATTTGCTAATGCCATCTTTGTACCACTTTACTTTTTGGTCTTCTTCTTGACCGTTTTAGCGGCCTGCTTGAAGTCATTGGCAGACGGTGCACCCTTAGCACCAGCCCTTTTCATCTTTTCGCCGCTGCCGTCTTCGATGCGCTGACGCTTTGCAGCAATGTTTGAGTAGAGTCCAGCCTTGGCCATTACTTGCCAGCCTTGTTTTTTGTCGCACGCATATTGCGAACTGGCATTGGTCGGGCCGCTTTGCTCATGGCAATAGCAACGGCCTGCTTTTGTGGCTTGCCGGACATCATTTCCATTTTGATGTTCTTTGAAACCGTTTTGGCGCTAGAACCTTTTTTGAGTGGCATGGTTTATTCCTATTGAAAAAATAGTCAATTTTGATTATACAGACTGCCTGATTCTTACACAATACCTTTTAAGTTACGTCTGATCGGGTTGCCCCAGCCTGATGTAACGCGGTAACCAATGGCCAGATACCTAAAAGCATCAGATGCGTGCGAGGCCCAATCGTGCGCTGGTCGTGAGCGCCACACCTTGCCGTTGTCGTCATACTCCCTGTGGTACTGCCTAAGTGCGTGTACACCACGGTCGCATTTCTCAGCATCAAACCAACAGTTGGCCAACATAGAGCGAACTGCTTGGATACCATCATCTACCCCCAATGACGGTGCAATGCTGACAGGACGCGCTCCCAAACTATCCAACACCTCCAACCGACTCTTTCCACTACCAAGTTCACGCACTCGCACATCGTGTGGAAGTATGTGATTGCCGTAGATATAACCTTTTTCATTGAGGACACGAACGTAATGGTCAAGCCCAACGCCACTAGACTCGTAAAAATCAATGAGTCGCACCTCTGCGCCCACGTGCTGCGCGAACCAAATAGCCGTTGAGTCACCAATGCCCAAGTCCCAAGCAGTCGTAACAGGAGCGCCCGGGTCATAAGCAACAGTTCCAACCCTGCCTTGATCTTTGCAATTTCGCATTTCAGTAGCGTAATACGCACCTTCAGCATGAATGAGGAAATCACCCTCCCAAACGTGGTCATAAATGTCTGGCCTTTTTCGTTTGTCTTCGAGCCGCTCAGTCTCCAGCACATCTGGAAACCACGGGTTGTCCCGCCAATTCATGTCAACAATAATTGAGTCGTCTGGCGTTTGCTCAACGAATCGTTTATGCGTTGCACTCTCTTTAGACTCCGGGTTGTACGTCACCCAGATTTCGCTGTTGTCTTCACGTACCGTTGGAATCAGTTTGCGCCAAGCGGTTTCACTCACCGTCTCAGCCTCATCAATCCATGCAACCAAGATACGCGCCTTAGACTTCAGACTGTCCAGTGACCTGCGCAGGCCAGCAAACGTGTAGCTGATTGCCCCATCCTTTGACTTGATGTACCTGTCACCCAGTTCGTAGTAGTCCAAGAGCCAAGGCACACTGCGAATAGCTGCCTTAACCTCTTCCAGTGATGAGTCTTCCAGCGAGTTCATAAACTCACGGCCACAAAGTATCTGGCCAGTCTTGCCTTCCATGCCCCATTGATAGCCTCTAACAGCCGTCATCAACGCAAAAGTGCGAGTCTTAGCGCTACCTCGCCCACCCTTGGCAATCCTGTACCGCGCCTTCTGTGTGAAGACTGGTATTAGCTTGGGTGGAATCGTTAGGTTAGCCTCATTCATCTGGGCCGACTAGCCTAATGACCATAGGAGCGGTAGCTAATGGCTTGCTGTCAGACGTTATGTCCTGCCTGTCGCTGTAGCCATGCTTAGTCATCATCATCTTGGCAAAACCAGCGTGATAGTCGCCCAGTAAAGCGCCCTTTGCCAGCTTTACCTCCTGTTTAGCCATGACCTTTTCTAGAATGTCGGAAAATTCTTGTTTGTCAGGGTCTTCAGCCCATGCGTAAAGCGTATCTCGGCTTACTTCTAGCTCCAGTGCTAGTTCAGCCAGCATTGGGAAATCGTGATTGTTATCAGCGTACTCTTGTGCTTTTGCTATCAGTTCAGGCGTGTATTTGCTCGGTCGCCCAACTGGATTTGGTTTAGTTGTCATTTTGTTCTCTCTGTAAACAGGTAGAGAAGGCCTATTGGTTATTGCGGTTGTTGTTGCTCGCCAAATTGGCCTAGTAAACCGCCAGCGCCAATGCCAACGGGGATTAAAGGTGCTGCTTGGAATAGCGGTACACCTTTGTCTTTACCACCCAGTGCCTTACGCATTGCTGGTGTGATGTCTATGTATCGGATTGGCTCTGCATTGCCACTCACATCAATTGAACCATCGCCTACCTTTGAGCCGTACTTCTTGGCGAACTTGTCTAAATACTTTGGATAAATGTCATCATAGTATTTTTTCATCCCTTTGCCACCAACAACAACGTTGTCTAGCTTAATGCCTGCCGCCCTATTGCCTACTGACATGGCTTCATCAGCAGCCTTCTTGCCAATCATTTCCTCCAGATTCTTACCCACAAACTCACTAGCAAGCTCGCTTTTACCCTTGGTAATGATCCCGTTTGCATCTAACTCTATGTTTATGTAATTCCCGCTATCAGTTCTTATTTGTGCGCCTCTCGTACCATCTATTTCTGGCGCGTCAATATCCATCCCAACAACCCGCTTGCCTTTTCCAAAGCGCTCTGCCTGCCTGCCACCAGTAGGTATGCCAACCCTGTCTGAGCCGTTGTCAATAGCATCCTTTACAGCCTTGCGTAGTGCCGTTTGATACCAAGTGTCTTTCATTGGCGCATCTGGAACACCCTCAGGGCGATTAGAAGTCGTAATCCACTCATCAGTAAGTCTTGCCACCTCTTCGCCCAGCCTTTTTATTTCAGCGTTCATTTCTAAAAATAGGCTCATCTCTGAATCTGGCAAATCCGCCGCCTGTTGAAGCAATTGAGACCTTTTTTGTTCAACAGATACAAGTTCTTTTTGAACGTCTGTCACACTTTTTTCAAGACCTGTTTTATACCCTTGTTCCCGTCCAGCCTGATGCCAGTCTGACTGCACCTCTTCAATCAAGGTCATCTTCTTGCCGTCAACGTCCACACGGTCGTTTAAGCGTAAGTGCGCCATGACGTTTGGCTCATCCCAGTGGCTAGACTGGTATGGAGTCTTCTTGTTTGATAGTTGCTCTGTTCGCCACTGCAAGAATCCAGTGCGGTCTGCAACTGCTTCTGACTCAGTGATACCTTTCAACGCTGCGTATTTCGACACCGTTGGTTTTTCCACTGGCAACGTCAACAACACCTCCCGGTAGTTTTCACCACCCGGCATTGTGTATGACTCGTACCTTGGGATTTTAGGACTTGGAACAGCGCCGTCATATTGCTCCCATGCAGTACTAATTTGGTCAGCCAACCCCCAATTGCCGTTATTTTCAGCATCAAAAATTGCATTTTGCCATTCGACTGCTGACTTATAAGGGTATGGGTTTTGAGACGCTTTGACCGTCTGCCCAACCTCTACGCGGTTAGCCTGCAAGAAATCAACCAGTTCTTGCTTGGTAGCCTGTGGACGGTTTGCAAACGCATCCAGCACACCAGTGGCTTGAAGTTCGTCTTTCTTTACGTCAGCGCCCTTCATTAAGTCGTTGAGTAAAGCCTGACCAGTGCCTTTGTTGCGAGGTAGGTTCAATGCAGCCTGTTCTGCCGCGCTGTAGAAGCCAGCGGGTGACACGGGTGCAGTTGGTGTTGTCGGTATAGCTGGGGACTCTGGCATCATCCTTGGAGCAAGTCCAGTTCGAGCCATGTAGCTTTCCATAGCATTGCCGACCATTGGCTTTGCCGCTTGCATACCTCGTTGCGTCTGAGACATGATGGCGTTGTTGTTTAAGCCAAGTGCGCCTAATATTGCGGCCTCTGGTAAAACAGGAGGTAGCCTCAGAAAATCCGCTGCTCCACCGACAGCGCCTCCAACAGTCCCAAGAAGACCCCTAGTGGCCTCACCTCTTGGTTGGTACGTCAGCCTATTTGTCATTTCAATGGCAGCGCGGTCAGCCTCTCTGCCGCCTTGGATTGTCCCGTAGCCCGGACTGGTCACGCCTTTGTAAATACCGTAAGCGCCGCCAGCAAAAGGTGCAACCGCACCAGTGCCAAGCGTAGCCATAGTTTCACCAGCGTCAGTTAGGTAGTCCCAAATAGTTTTAGCCATTACTTCTTGACCTTTTTCTTTGGTGCGGTCGGCCTAGTCATTTCTGGCATTCCATACTTGTCCTCAAACGCAAGCATAGCATCCAGCAAGCCGCGCTCTTTTCGCAACTCTTGGAAGCCTTTTACCCTGTCCACAACTTCCGGCGTTATAAACTGGGATGCGCCCTCTTTTCGTCTAGCCAGCGAGGTCAACAAAGACGACCTATTAAATGCGTTGTCCTTTTTGTTTTCAGCAGCAAAGGTGTAACGCATATCGTTAATCGCGTCCGGCATAAATACTTCGGCAGGCATATTACCCCCAGTGCCTAAGTATTGTGCAGAAAAGTCAGTGTCGTATGTTCGGTTGTTTGACTTGCTTAGGGTTACAGGGTCTTTGCCATGCGTAATCACTGTATTCATCCCAAAACCAGATGGGATACCAATCAGATCAGGGTCTGATATGGCGTTGTATAGGTCAGCCTTGTTGTAGCCAAAAAACTTTTCATTTGGCTGGCTTCGCATGATGGACATCAACGCTTTACGGTAATCGCCGCCATTTGGACTTTTTAATTGCGCTTGGCCAATTTGGGTAGCAATACCAGCAAACGGCGCTTTTTTGGCCAGTAATTTATGGCCAGCCATTGCGTCATCAATTTCAACAGCTTTTGCGTCTGTTAGCTTCGGCAATATAAAGCTGTCCATCATTACGTCTAAAGGCTGTACTGAAAAGTCCTCACCAAACGCCCCCATTGTCATGGCAGACTGGTCTATTTCTCCAGTGCCGCCAGCCGCAAGGTTTTGTTTCCTAGCCACTGTAACGCGGTCACGAATTCGTTTGGAAATGCCCTCGTTTGATGATCCACCAATCTTTGCCTTAATGTGGCCCATGTCTCGCGCAAACATCTGGCCACCATGTGTAACCTCTTGGGTGTTTACTGGCTCATCAGAAACCGAAAGCACACGGCGGTTTCGGCTTGAGTTATCCCAAGGCATCAAAAGCATACTTGCGCCTTTGCGGTCTTCTATGTTAAAGTCCTTTTTTGGGGCAATGCCTCCGACATCTTCAGTGGTATAGCGAGTGCCTGCGCGGTGGCCTTTTTTTAAAGTGTTCTCGTAAATTGCAGGGCGCAATCCACTTGAGTCCATGTAGTCATCTATTTTGTCGGCAATGTAAGGGCCAGCCTTACGCCCAACAGCAGACCCTGCACGCCCAATACCGCCAGCAACCGCATACGGGTCAATGCCACCGGATGCTATTTCAGCACCAAGTCGAACGTTTCTCAAAGTTGGGTCGCTTGACTCCGTTGGGCGAATGCCATACCGGGTCGCTAAATCTTTAAACCAGTCACTACCGCCAGCAGTTTTACCAATATCTGCACCAAGCGCCGCCATGAGGCCAGAACTTAGATCAACAGGCCCACCCGCTACATCGTAGGCGAGGTCACCAAAGCCAGCGAGTAATGCGTTAAGTACATCGCGGTTTGCAGGCTTTCGGCGTGTATCTTGACCCACAGGAGCGGCAAAGGCCATAGCCTCTGGGTCGCCAAGTAGATCAAGTAAATTTTTAGCCATATATAGCTATTTTACCAAAAAAAACGCCCACCGCAAGGGGTAGGCGCAAGTTGGGTTGAACCAACTGGAGAGTGCTATTAGTCTAACCGTTCTTTGTTCAGCCGTCTAGCCTCTTCTGCATAGTGCCTTGCTATTTCAATCAAGCCTTCTTTCGTGTACTTGCGCAGCACGTTGTCATTTTCCAGCAGGTCAAGTTCTTTTTTGCCTATTCGCTTTAAAAGGCGCTTGCGGTATTCGACCACATTACCTGCCAAGAAATTATTGCAATTTTTGCATTGTCCCCAGCAGTTCCATTCCACAAAACGCATATTTACCGCGCTGCCTGTACTCCGAAAATGACCAGCGTCAGTGGTGTTGGGCGCTGGGTCAAACGGCTTGTCACAGCTTATGCAAGGCTTACCGTAGTCTCTAGCCCTGATGAATGCGTTGAAAGCAGTCTGGGCCTTCTTCACCAGTTGCGGCTTGGTCTGCAAAGCGTCCAGCTTCAGCTTAGTTTCTTTTTTGTCAGCCCTGACAGCTTTCGCCGCCATCTTTTTGGATATGTCAATTGCGCAGAGGTAGCTGCACACTACCTGCATGGGTCTGTCTGCTGTGAACACTTCACGGCATCCTTTGCACCTTTTAGTCATTTATCGTCACTCCATTTTGAGCCGCCCAAGCCATGCAGAATTCTGTGAACTCACTGGCCTGCAACTTGGTAAATTTACGGGTCTGCTCACCCAATTGGACTATGCCATCGCCAGTAAGATTTGGCACAACTCGACCGACACGCTCACCTTTTTCAGCAAAGTAGGCATCGACCAACAATCGCTTCCAGCTTTCTGCGTCCCATTTGCTCCCGGCGTGTTCGGCCTGCGCACTTACTTGGGAAATAATTGAGTGAAACATAGAATTCTGCTCTACAGACCTGCTCTGTAGCTTAACACTCACCACTAACGCAGCCCCACCGTCCAGCGCCTCTTTCATCGTAGACCACAGTTGTCGCATCTGCGACACGCCTTGTTTGCTGTTATGTATTTGTATCAACATATTCTGTAAGCCTCACCTTTGTCATACAAGTGCGAATGCGCTCCATGTGGGACGCGCCGCTCTTCTTTGTAATCTTGTTAAATGCCTCACGCAGCCACTCACGCTGGCTGGCCTTGTCTCTTGCGTGATACATCTGGACTAGCAGTCTTGCATCGGCCATGTCGTTGATCTGGCGCTGCTCATATGCAATGCGCTCGTAGTTGGCTCGTTGCTCATTCGTAAATTTCGGCCAAGTCGCCCGTTGATTTGAGGGCTTCTGAAATGACGTATTCGCTGTATTGCTCACTACCATCCCTCAGTTGGTTAAGAATCTTGCGTGCAGTTTCTATTGGCATTACAACCCTTTAAAAGCAAAGCCGTACAGCACGCCAGCAACAAAGCTGACTACACCGACCGCACAAGCAAATGCAGTTACAAAATAAAAGTCAATGCTTGACGGGTGATTTAAGTACTTTAAAACCAAGTTTCCAAACTTGTAAATGCCGTTTTTGTGTGTCATAAGGTTTGTTCTCCAAAGTGTTAGTTGAATCATTTGCCTGCCCTCGCAATTTCCATCTTAATTTTGTAAGCCCGTCTCCGGTCGTGGGGTGTTCGTTTGGGCTTTGGTTTGTCCATCAAGTCGCCAGCGGCGTAGATCGGCGTATTAAAGCGACCAATGGTGTCCGCACGCCAGCCACAGATGTGAACCAGCTTGTGGTCGTGAATCGTTCTGACCCACCTGTAAGCCGTCACCATGCCGATTTCCAGCTCATGGGCCAAGTCGTGGGCGCTCATTTGGCGCTCTGAGAACGTAAACAACTTCCAAGTCTTGGCAAGCAAGTGCTGATTGACTGAAATAACTTTACGCATCTTGAATTACTTTCGCCCGCTTTGCTTTTAGTGTGCTGAAGACCAGCTTGATTGCAGTTTCAAGCGAACCAACCGTGGCCACTTCTAGCTGCGCAGTATGGACATCAAATCCAGCTTGAATCAATTCAAACTCACGGCCTTGGCAAATAAACTTACCTTCTAACGTCAAAGACCGCACACAAACGTCCTGAAGGGCGCTTAGAGCGTTTAAAACATCTTTGCGGTACTTGCGCCCCACATTCATCATGCAGTACGCCTCACAGACGTTTAGAGCCTCAATGACTACATCAGCTTCCAGCTTGGTTGCAGTGCCTTCGCCAAGGCTGTGCAAGGCACTCATGTTCTTTAAGTTCAGTGTTGTGTAAAAAGACTTCATGCCCGAAATGGGTGAAATGCTTTCAGTGACAAACTCCATCGTGTTTACTCGCACAGGCTTGGGTACGTACTTTGACTTCTTACGCATTTTTTACTCCTAAAATTCCACGCATCATTTCTCTGATGTGTGCTGGTGGCGGTGCGCCTGTTTTGTGGTCGTCTTCAACCTTGCGGAGCGCTGTGTCTTGGCTGTACGGCACAGTGCTGCGAACAACGTCTGAAGCCTGTTGTGCAAACGATGCCTTGGCAGCAGTTTGCTTGCGAACCCAATTGCGCCATGTTGCATCCCAATCCAGCTTGACACCCTTTGAGCCGGGAACTGATGACCAGTAATCCTTGAACTCTTCAAACACCTTACGCAGTTCCAAGTCTGGTCGTTCGGCTTTTGACCATGCAACCAATTCAGCATTAGGCTTCCAGTCTGCTGGCAACCGCGTACCACGCGTTGCTGTTCGCTCTTTAATTGGTTTATGGTTAATGGTTAGTGGTTTATGGTTAGGGTTAATTTGGCTTTCATCTGGGTTAGCCAAAATAACCGACTGGGTTTTCTTTGGCCTACCGCCTAGCATCCCGTTGGTTTTGTTCTTTGCAGATTGGCCGTGATAGTCCTTAATCTCCATGTCGATGCGGCTCTGTGTGTAGCCGTTTTCGGTCTGTACAAAGAAATCAGCCAGCACATTATGCAAAGCTGGTTCATGTTCAGAACCCAGACTTAACCGCCGCATAACCACTTGGGTTTCTAACGGTATTGGCTTTTCATCAAGGTAGTACCAGTCAATCAATTGACGGTAAATGCTGTGTTCTACGGTAGACAGATGGCCAGTGTCTTTCCGATAGTCAGCAATGTTAAATTTGTAGTAGTGCATACAGCCGCTTTTTAAGCCCCAAGAAAGAAACAACGGCAAGAGAAGGGGTAACTCCTTTCGGTCGGGGAGCAAATCCCAACCTAGCCGCGTCTGTAAAAACTATACCACGAAATCTGGGTCTGTCACCCACTTTGGTTTTTTCCAGCCACTTTCTTTTGGTAACGAAATTCCATGTACTTCGTAATCACTTTCATCAATATCATCACCATCGCAAACCAGTAACATACAAGCACTACCACTGTACATTTTCTTTATTTCAACGCTGTACGGGTCGATGTGGCTGTCAATTTGCCAGAAAAGGTCTACCATATTTTGCGCAACCGCAAACCCTACCCAGACGCGGGACTTGTCCTCTGTCACCGCTCTAAAGCTGTAAGCAATCATTAGTCTGTTCCTCCAAAATTTTCTTTGTTTAGGTCTACACGCTGTATTTTTTCAGCAGCCATGACGCAGTTGAACTGCAAGCTGTTAAGCCACAGGACGGCTTCAATATCTCCATGCGGTAGCTGACGCATCAGCACATGAAGGTCTTCAATAAAGGTTTGGAAAGTTGTGTTCATACATCATTATTTGTGTGCAAATTTATTTTACACAAGTAGGGAAAACCCCTAAACATTGGTGTGTGTTTTCTATATCATAATAAACACATACCAACCCAGCAGGAGATTCAAATGAAGCACTACCCAAACCAATATCTTATTCGCGGCTTTATAAAAGACATGCAGGCCAGCAAGTTTAGCTTTATCTGCGCAGCGTTAGCACCCAAGGATTGCCTTGCACTCAAGACCTACCAAATTCGCACGGTCAAAGCAGTGTTGGCTTATGGCTGGGACTGCCTCGGCAACTGCACCGTTTTGACCAAGACAGGTTACGTCATGCAGTTGACAAAAAAAGAATTTTTGAAAATGCAAAAAGTAGGGTAAACCCCCTATTAAAACGTGTTTATCTTGATATAAGATAAACACATCGCAACACAACAGGAGTTTCCAAATGACACAATACGCAAACCACATCGCTTACTCAGATGTCAACCCATTTGAGGTTGTCCGCGCCGTCAGTGGCAAGACAATCGAAGTTCGTGAGATGAGCGCAACAAAAGACGACAGCGTGAAAATGGACTTTCATGTCGGCGGCTTTTCTGCCCACTGCTCAAACCAACGTCAACAAAAATGGTTTATCACCTCAGACGAAACCGCTCAAGTCATTCGCATTCGCCTTGGCAAAGATGGCTGGAAAGACAAGCATGGTCGCCGCTTCAAGTTAAACGACCAGCCAATCAAGTTTTACGACTACAACTTTTAAACCAACGGGGCGAAAGCCCCAACTAAGGAAAACCAAATGAGCAAAATGCTAGAACTCAGTGCCAAACGCTTGGAAGACATCAGGGCCAAGTGGCGTACAGACACTGGTGACGTTGAAATGGTTGAGATGTACCTAAGCATGGGTCGCACACCGAAAGGCTACACAGACGATCAAGCAGGGCGCACAGCACGCATCCTTGACTTGAACGGCAGACTAACATCGGCACAGGTGGCCAACATCCGCAACGCGCTGCTGACCTTGGCCAAAGAGACACCGCCAACTGACCCAGAAGAAAAAACAAAAAGAAAGTACACACGCCGTCTTTCATCTTGATTTGTGTGTTATATTTAAATCTAATTGGAGAGTAAAAATGACTGAGCATCTAAAAAACGTCTACACTTTAAACAGCCAAGGCGAACGCAAACTAGGCCAGCTTCTTGGTCAAAACAAGACAGACTTTTACATTGACTGTCTCTTGGATTTGGAGTCATTAAAAGATCAAAACGATGCAGCCGTCATCGTTTATGAGGGCGCTACCGTTCATTTTGACGATAGTGATTTTGACGCAATGTTAATTGCAAACTAAAAAGGGAACATAGTTATGTCTATACATCAAATTGCCATTGAGAAAGCCATCAGGATGCTTTCAGCAAGTGGCGCTACCTACCACATCAAGACAACCGACAAAGAGTGGGGCGCACCCATACAAGCCGTCAAACTCAAGCGTAATGCGCGATACGGCTACGGCACGTTGACTAACCACTTTGCACCTTTTCTCAAGGACATAAAAGTGGGTGACGTTGCGCTAATCCCATTTGGGGAATTCGACAAGGAGTCTATTCGAGGCGCACTGTGCGGCCACCTGAGCCATCATTGGGGCAATGGCTCTTACATGATTCACAGGGCACCCGACAACATTGAAGTATTGAGGTTAGCATGAGCGTACACATCAAACTGATGCAAGCCAGAATAGACTTGCAAAGCGCACCTCTTAAAAAAAGTGGCACTAATAAATTTGCTGGCTACTCGTATTTTGAACTGCACGACTTTTTGCCAGAGATTCAAAACATTTTCTTTCGCATAGGACTGAGTGGCTACATATCTTTTGGCAAAGAGTTGGCCACTTTAACTATTACAGATGTGCATGACCAGACTGAAATTGCAATCACCAGCCCGATGGAGCCAGCAAACTTAAAAGGTATGCATCCTGTGCAAAATTTGGGCGCAGTGATTAGTTATATTCGCCGTTACCTCTGGATGGTAGCCTTGGAAGTTGTGGAGCATGACGTATTGGACGCAGGCAAGCCGCTAGAAGCCAAGAAAGACCCAATCATCACACCCAACCAAGGCGCACGCGAGTTGGTCACAGATGACGAAATGGCTGAACTGGTAGAGCTGGCCGATATGTTGAAAGAAGCGGTCACAGAAGACCCAGCTAAGGCTAGACAGATTGTCATTAGCGCTAACTTAGAAGAAGCTCAGAAACTCGCACTGTGGACGCTGCTGGACTCTAAGACCCGCGCATCACTCAAGAAGAAAGACTAGCTATGACTGCAAAACAAGAACGCGACCGCGTATTGGCAATGCTAGAGCAAAAGCGGAAAAGGTGGATTAATGAGGCTAGAGCCGTTGCTAAAAAAATAGGCAAGGCCAACGGCGAGGTAACCATTAACGACTTGCGCAAGGTTGTAAGCCTGCCAGCGGGTTATCACGTAAACACTTGGGGCGCAGTCCTGCGCGGAAAACAATTTAAGCCAATCGGCTACACCAATGCGACACATCTTGCATCACACGCCCGTACTGTGCGGGTCTACAAAATCATTGACATAAAGGAATAAATCATGGCTTTCGAACAACGGGACAATTCAGGTTCTATATTTCGCAATGAAAAGAAAGAAAAAGAAAATCACCCGGACTACAAGGGTTCATGCATGGTTGGTGGCGTGGAAATGTGGATGAGTTCATGGCTCAAAGTGGGCGCAAACGGCACAAAATTTATGTCGTTCAGCTTCCAGCCTAAAGAGCAACAAGCCCAACAGCCAGCCGCTAGGCAAGCCGCCAAGCAAGCGCCTGCGCCTGCGCCTGCGTTCGATGACGATATGCCTTTCTAAAGGAAAATACTATGGACAAAAAAGACCCAAAAAAATACTGCTCAGTGCGGATGTCGCTCGACCTGTTTACTCGCATTACTGCGCTAGCAAGCCAACAGCAACGGTCGTTTACAGGACAGGTTTTATTCCTACTTGAAAAAGCGCTTGCTTGCAAGTAAAGAAATTACTTAAAAAATAACTTGAAAGGGCTTCAATTTGTGTTGCGATGTGTGTAGAATAAACACATCGCAACACAATAGGAGATTCCAAAATGACCAAAGAACCCGTATTCATTCGCCAGCACAAAGATGACTGCGAAATAATTGAAATTTACTCGCTGCGTAAGACCAGCCAAGGCACCCAGTTAATCTTGTACGCCAGTGTCCACCTAGACCTTATGTGCAACTTAGGATTTGACTGGGCTACAGATGAACTTGCTGACTTCCAACTGGCGCTGGTTTCCAAATGAAAGGCTACAACACTGGCAAGGTGGTCATTGGATGCCGCTATGAGCCACCTAGACGGTCGCATATGGACGATTTAAACATTTGGTGGCAGATTATGCTACTTGCAAGAAAAAAATCGCTCTGGGCGCGTTTCAAGCGGTTTATGCAATAGGAGAAACAGAATGACAACTAAACAACTAGCAAAAAACCTGCTGGCTTTGAAAGAGAAGAACACATGACACGAGAAGAATTGATGGCAGACAGCACGCAGTACTGTTGCTACTGTGGTGGTGAGAAAGTGCGGTTTCAATGCTGCGGTGAGAATCACTTCCAGACATTTGCTGAAATGTCTACCGATGAGCAGGACGAGTTCTTGGACAACGAGGAGTGCGCCCCGCTGTATACATCAACACAACAACATAAGCCTTGGGTTGGGCTGACGGATGAGGAAATCTGGAGTGTTTATACGCAAGTGGACTCAATGCAATATATGGAATTTTCTCACGCCATTGAAGCCAAATTAAAGGAAAAGAACAATGGCTAAGTTAATCGACTTCCCTATCGGCCTAGATGAAGGCGAGACGCGCCTTGACCTTGACCCAGACGCGGTATTGACTGGAGCAGTAGGAATGCTAAAAGAGGTGGTGATTGTTGGCTATGAAGCTGACGGCTCATTGTATTTTGCAAGCACCCGCGCCAATGCGCCTGATGTGCTGTGGCTACTGAAACAGGCCGAGCAGAGACTCTTGGCTATCGAGCGGGAGATGAAGAAATGACCAAAGAAGAAGTTATTGCAATGGCGCGTGAGGCTGGATTCATGCTCCGTTCGGAATCAGTGGACGGCGAAAGTGATTGGTGGGAATGTTTCGATGAGGAGATTGAGAGCTTTGCAAAGCTGCTCAGGAACGACTACAGCAACAAGCATGCACAGTTGTGGCTCAAGCGGATTGACGAGGCGGTGCTGGCAGAGCGTGAGGCATGTGCTAAGGCGGCTGGCCCTGAAGATTCGTATCGGGATGAGTGGTTTAACGCTAAAGCCGACTCAGTAAAACATATTCTCGCAAGGAGAAACACATGAGCGATAGACAAAAATTCCTAGACGAAATTTCTATTGCACGCAGCATGACATTCAGCAAGATGGATGGCATTTACAACGACCCGCCCAAGCCAGCTGTTAGACCGGGCGCTGATGACCATGACAGGTATCCTAGCCGTGTCGGGAACAGCCTGCACTTCAAAGACGGCAAGCAGGACAAGGTCAAATGATTTGCCCAGAATGCAATGGTTGGTGCGAGGTCAAAGAGACTCGCCAGCGTGCAAATGGGTCGACATATCGGCGTTACGTGTGCGCCAACGGTCACCTCTTTTCAACAAAAGAAGTGGTCGTTGCAGGTCGGTCAAAGAACCCCGTTGGAGTATTGAGTGCGCCCGTTAACCCTACGCGCAGTAAGAGTCTGGCACTTTAGGTCTGCCGCGTCATAGGAGCAATGCACCCAGCCTGAGTCTGGGGCGCCGTTATAAAACTCAAGTATCAGTTGCGTATAAGTTAACGAGTCTCGGATGTATATAGCTAACTCGCGATTGTCCATCCCAAGCGCCTCAAAATCGGCTGCGTAGCCAAAGCAGTGATGCGAGGTAGCGCTGCCACCAATCGCTTTATTCACTTCTGGCGAACGGTAGCCGCTTGTAACAA
>Ga0075117_1000989_pt1 | contig 18096 bp, 8 predicted proteins | sample AntAceMetag02UKJ_FD_69789 | JGI IMG/M metagenome (GOLD analysis project Ga0075117, IMG submission 69789) | Saline lake microbial communities from Ace Lake, Antarctica - Antarctic Ace Lake Metagenome 02UKJ | ecosystem: Environmental > Aquatic > Non-marine Saline and Alkaline > Saline | place... | reverse complement strand
GCCGTGAGCGAAGCCGTTGTGGCACACTCAGCAGAGCGAGCCATTCAAATGCAGGAGGCCCTAGGATTTGGGCCATGGGATTTGCTCCCTAGTTATCGATGCTTCAAATTGATCGCGTTCAGTCCGTCCAACGCACACAGGGCATGCACTTTCCCAACGGCAGATTGCGTTGTCGCCGGCAGTTCTTCAATCAGCGGAACATGACTCTGACAAACGTTCCGCATCGCTTTTCCGCCATCAAACAGGTAATCGCTTAAAAGTTTGAGTCTACCAAATGTTTTCACCAGCGTCACTTCGACACAATCGATGGCCAAATTGAGAGGCGGCTCATGCACTTCCGTCGTTAGCATTGGGGTAGCCGAAACGGGACTGAGCCTGCGAAGGAAGCCAAGCGTTGAGCTCGTTCCGTGCTCCAATCCACAGCCACCCAACTCCAGCTTCACAAACATCTGGTGATCATCCATGACGTGGCTTCGCAGGCTTTCATTTCTGGATCAAGGCGAATAACCTTGACCGCCACAACGCCGCCGAAGATTCCATAAGCACACCACGGTCAATTGAAGAAAGTCTGAACATGAAAATCCGAATCGCATTTCCGATTCTCATCCTGCTTGGGCCTTTCACAGGGCACGCTCAACAGAATTCGGCTGTGCAACAAATCCCTGACCTGAAGTCGCTACCGGACATGACGCAACAACTTCAGCAACAGATTGAAGCCAATCGCGGAAACCTGCGGCTGTCCGGTGAAGAGTTCTTTCGCATCACGGCACCGCTGGAATTTGATCTTCGCAAACACGGAGCCATCAAAATTTCCGCAAACGAAGGGGCAACGTTAGTGATGGACGGCCTTGGACCGGCCCTGAAAATTATCGGCGGCCACGAGGGCACGGCATCCCCCAAAAGCTTCAAGCCTCAAACTTGGAGCGAACGAATGCCGATCGTTTCTGACATCGAAATTCTGGGCTCCCATCCCATGGCAGACGGCATCCAACTGCAGGGAACTGTCGGCGCCGTTGTGAGTCGAGTTTCCGTGAGATGGTGTCGGCACGGCATTCATCTGGCGGATCGGAATCGAAACGTCGTTGTCAGCGATTGCCATCTGTACGAAAACTCGGGCATCGGCGTGTTTCTGGACGACGTGAATCTGCATCAGATCAACGTCAACGGTTCGCACATTTCCTATAACCGAGGCGGAGGTATCGTTGTTCGTGACGGAAATGTTCGAAACCTGCAGGTAAGTGGGTGCGACATAGAAGCCAACATGCCGGGTGACGAGACACCCACGCAAACCGCAAATATCTTGATTGATGTGGCCGGTTCGGCAGATGACAAAACGAAATCGATCGCAGAAATTTCCATCACCGGCTGCACAATTCAGCACTCAGCAAATTATTCGGGAAGCGAATCAAAAACGACAGCACCAGGCGGAGCCAACATTCGATTAGCCGGAAAGGAAATTTACCCCATTGATTCGGTGACGATCACCGGCAATGTGCTGAGCGACACAACAACAAACATCGACATCAACTACTCAACGGACGTCGTAATTGGTGCCAACAATTTCTTCGCGCCGAAGCCCGCAAATCTAACAGTGGCGAACTCAAAGCGAGTCAACGTTACAGGGAACACGTTCAATCCAAGGCAGTTTGCCCGGCCGGGGACAATCCTGTTCACGAACACTCACGACAGCATCCTGTCCTCGTGCACCATTCACGCATTTGCCACGGATTCAGGAGCTGTCATTCTGGATAGCTGCTCGGGAATGACTCTCAATGCGCTGAATCTAAGCGAATGTGGTTCCGGATTTCGACTTCAAAATTCAGAAGACGTAACAATTTCGAACTGCCGAATCACACGCACGACGGCTGGCGGTTTCGAATACCACGCCGATGGGACAAACAAACGGATTCAGCTCAGTGGCAACACGTTCGCAAAGGATACGGCAAGGGATTAGAGCAGTTTACTTAATCATGGAGCCATCTATCCGCAGTGCTCGTAGCATGCTTGAATGTCTTCCGTATTGATGAAATAGAGTGCACTGCCGGTAGCCTCGACGACTTTCGAGAAAGTCCTTGCTCTTTGCGATCGGATGAGCTGCTTGAGTTTCGAGAAGATCCTCTCAATCGGATTTAGATCAGGGCTGTACGGTGGAAGCAAGACGACCTGGCCACCAGCTGATTCGATCGGCAGTCGAGCACTCTCTGATTTGTGGCTGCCAAGACTGTCGTAGGGTCAAAAGATTCATCCGGACTTTAGCGCGCACAGAACGGGGAAGTTACGTCACCATCAATTCTTCCGATTCGGGCGCTTGATTTCACAACCAAAGGCCGCGCTGCTGGACTGAACGTCACATGTCATGGGAATCGACGATCGAGGTGCGCGCCGATGCGGAAATCGACGGTAAATTCGGACTCATTTTGAGCGTCTGCCTGAAGGTTCGGTGGAGATTCAACGCGTCCGAGTCATGCAAAGCGCTTTCAATTCCCCGCTTACTGGTCGTTCGAATTTTTTGACTGGACGCCCAACTTTGGTCTGACGTCGATTTCAGACAATGACATCGACGCCTTAATGAGCGACTGGTATGGGATTGATGGCTAGACTGTTTAACTCTACTTTGTGGCCTTGATGACAAGAACAGACCCTGGCATACCGGTCGATGACCAAGCCGCTTCGGCGGCTCTGGTGATGGGCCGCAGAAATCGTGGAAAGTAGAAATCGAGCTGACCTGGTCGATGTAAGGTCAGAAAATCGAGACTGCTGAAGACCGCAGCCTCCTTTTCAACCTGTCGAGGGGTGTTACAGCGATAGAACGTCGGGTAGTTTTCGTATCGGTCGTCACCCCGAACGCCTTGCACATACCGCAAGTACGCATCCTTCAATCGCAGCTTTTCGAGTAAATCTGAGGCGATGCGGAACGGATGTCGACCGTCGACGGTGAACCCCCAAAACACACCGCCCGGTTTCAACGAACGATGGACGGCAGACCAGAACTCAATCGGATCGGCCACATGCTCCAACACAAACGAACTATAAGCCACATCGATCGATTCGTTCTGTAATGGTGCTGTTTCCAGCGTGGCGATATGGCATTCGTCAAAGCACGACGGGATCGCGATTTCCGGGTCTGGTTCAATACCGATCAACCGAGCACACTGACCGGAAATTTCTTGCTGCAGCTCGGCATCATGGTCGAAGCCATGGCCGCAACCGATGTCGAGCACCGTGGAATCTGGTGTCAGTGATTCCACCACCAGATCTTTGAAAATTGGTGATCGCCATTCACCACCCAAGTATCGTTGCTTGGCATTTTCCTGCCAACTCACGGGTGCATCATACTGCTGAATCATCGAATCTCCTCCTGCGTGTAGTCGTTACCTAAATCTTTAGGCTGGACAATATCTCGAAATCCGAGAGGCTCCAGCGCGGAGCACGATTCTTTGGCCCGTGCGAAAGGCACACCAAGTCGGAAAACCCATTCAATTCCTAAACCTGAGTCGTTTACGCTGACACTACAGGTCTTCCGGGCCGACTTCGAAACACACAATTTCCTTGCCAGCTTCATCCGAATAGACGTACCGCACCGTGACTTCCATCTCACGCATTTCCTGCATGTCGGCGGCCGCGCGATAGGCTTTGACGACTTTCGGCCGCGCTTCGTCCACGATTTCATAGCGTCGCGGCGGACGTTCCATGCCGACCATCGTCAATCGATACTCGAACACTCGCCCCTGCAGCGCGGCTGTCGACTCCAATCGCGTGTTGGCATCCAACATCGCTGGTAGTTGCGCGTTCATCGATTCTGTGACGGTGGTCAGCTCTACCTGAACAGCTTGATCCGCAGCGTTCTGCACGTCAGTGCCGGAGCTGGCAAACAACGACACAGCAATGGCCGAAGCGGCGACCGCACCAACCACACCAAACTTGCCTGTGTTGGACTTCTTGGGAAATGTCTTCATTACTTCAGCCTTGCTCGGTGAACGGTCGGGGGACGATTCTTAAGAACCATCGCAGAGAAATCGATTCCGGATTGATTCTGCAGATTCTTAGAGCCTAGGTCTGCCACGGATGGACGTCTATGACATTCAGCCAAGTGGCGGCTTGGTGTTTCGCCACCGTACAGATTGTGCCGAATCTGCGGGCTGTCGTTCAGTCCTTACCGTGAATTAATCGGGTCCACATCGACCGCCATCTCAACACCTTCCGGAAGCGTCAACGTGCCCTCAACCCGCTGCCACACGATTTTGACTCGATCCTGCGTCGGCGCGGCAATCTGCAGATGAAACCTGTAGTAGCCGCGCAGGCGAGTGATCGGTGCCGGGGCAGCTCCGAGAATTCGCACTTCCGGATCGACCTCCTTCGCCATTTTGCGAAGCTTGTCTGCGATCGTCTGAGCGGTTTCGTTGACGTGCGGTTCGCTGAGGCCTCGAAAAATTACCCGCGTCACGCTACTAAACGGCGGAGCGCCACTGTCTTTGCGCTGGTGGAGTTCGTGATACGCGAAGCCCAGAAAATCGTGTTTGGAGGCGTACGTGACCGAAGGGTCTTCAGGACTGGTGGTCTGCACCAGCACGCGTCCGCCGCGCGAACTTCGCCCCGTGCGTCCGGCAACCTGCGCAATCAGTTGAAATGTACGTTCTGCCGCGCGCATGTCGGGTTGGTTTAACATGCTGTCGGCATCAATCACGCCGACGAGTGTGACGTTGGGAAAGTCGAGTCCTTTGGCAATCATCTGTGTGCCCAGCAGAATGTCGACTTTGCCATGCCGAAAGCTTTCCAGCGCTTCGTCGTGACTGCCCTGCTTTTTCATGGAATCACTGTCCATCCGCAGCACGCGGGCTTTGGGATACAACGTGGCGACTTCTTCTTCCAGCTTTTGTGTCCCGGTGCCAAAGTATCGCACCGACGGACTTTCGCAGACAGGACATTTTTCTGGGGCCGGAATATGGTAGTCGCAACTGTGACACACGGCTTCCTGACGATCGCGGTGCCATGTCAACGTGATGTCGCAGTCCGGACACTTCACGCCCGATCCGCAGGTTCGACACCAAACCGTCGGGGAATAACCGCGCAGATTCAGAAACAGAATCACCTGCCCACCCTCGGTCAACGTCTTGCCAATGGCCGTAAACAATGCTCGACCGATGGACGACCCTTTGCCGATTCGCGGATCGTTGCGAGTATCCACGATCAGCACCGGCGGCAACGGCAACTGCGCGACGCGATCCGGCATCGACAATAACGTGTCCTGTCTGCGACTCGCCCGCAACCACGATTCCAACGTGGGCGTGGCCGATCCCAGCAGCAGCGGTACTTTTTCCTGAATGCAGCGCTGGCGAGCGACTTCCCGAGCATGATAGCGCGGTGTCGAATCTTGTTTGAAGGTTGGTTCGTGCTCTTCGTCGATCACAATCAGGCCCAGATTCGGTGTGGGTGCAAACACGGCACTGCGCGCCCCCACGATGACTTCAATCGAACCCCGCGCGATCTGCAACCACTGCCAGTGACGTTCCGAATCGGTCATGTGACTGTGCAAGACGGCCACCGACTTAAATCGACTGCGAAAGCGGCGAATCGTCTGCGGCGTCAAGCTGATTTCGGGAACCAACACAATCGCCTGACGACCATAGCTAACCACTTCTCGAATGGCGCGAATGTAGACTTCCGTTTTGCCGCTGCCGGTGGCTCCATGCAATAGCAGCGTGCTGTGTTCACCAGATTCCAGCGCAGCGATAATCGAATCCAGAGTTCCCTGCTGCTGTTCGTTTAAGACCAAGTCTTCAATCGGATCACTGATCCCCATCAGTTCCCCACTGACTTCGGATCGCGTGCGGATGGCGGCAACAATTCCCTTTTTGCGTAACGTGTTGATGGGCCCCGGCCCGCAGTCTGCCAGTTCGCACAGACGCGTAGCGGCCACCGGCGAGGTCGCTGTTCTTAGAATGTCGACCACGGTCTGTTGTTTGGCAGGCAGCTTGCCTTTGGCGATTAACGTGTCGGCTGCGGCAGACAACGTCAGCGATTGCACCAGCCGCGTGCCACTTTTGCGTTTCACACCGGCTGGAATCACGCTTTCCAGCACCTGTCCCCAGCCGCACAGATATCGTTCGGCGATCCAGTGCGTCAACCTCAGCATGATCTCGTCCAGCAGCGGCTCGCTGTCCAGCACTTCCATGATGGGCTTCAGTTTCCGCTGACCACTTTCTGCTTGGCGAATCTTAACGCAGTAGCCCACCACAGTGCGATTGCCACGTCCCAACGGCGCTTTGACTCGCATGCCCGTCTTCAGCAGGTCACGCAACGAATCGGGAATGCTGTACGTATACGGTTTTTCCAGCGGCAGGTTGAACACAACTTCCGCCACCTGAATATCTTCGGCCGCAGCCTGCTCCCATTCGGGCAGGTCGGCGAATTCGAATAGTCCCTGAGAATCAGTCACAGATTTCAATTGCGAGCAAAGTAGGAAGCGATTGTGGCGTGGTTTGACTGAGGCTTTCGAGCCATCGCCACCGTCACCGTCTAGTGTTGCGGTTTATCTGATCTTGTTTGGTTCAGTGAATCTGTTCAGAGATCAGCACAAGTCCCAAGGCCGATTCCGATATTTCGAAGATCATCAAACGGTTGGCCGCTCAAGACATCAGTCATCACTCAACCGGCATACTCTAACAAACCGTCAGGTCAACGTCGTGGTGAAGATTTCCGTGAAGATGAAGTTTGTCCCTTGGCCTGTCGAAAGTCAGGTTCGAGCATAGCAAATGAAAACCGACAAAAGTGAGCCGGATTTTTGGGAAAGAAAATCTCGCCTTGGTTCCTCAACAGTGAGCTTGCCGCAGCCGCAATTCCCAGGTATGCTTGTGGTCGTACGAATCATTTCGGTGATGAGTATTTTCCTCGACCAGTTTCGTTCGACGTAATTCGAGTTGACCCTACAGATTTTACCCATTAGGGAACCTGTCCGATTTCTGGACGACTGTCACGCCGACCATGTTCCGATCACATGACCCAGGCGGCGGGTGCCCACCTTATCTGACACCGGGACGTCAACAGACAATTTCTCGAACGATCTGGTAGAGGTTTTTTTATTGGGTCGCCCCAGCGTTGCGGCAGTTTGACACGCTCGGCATGCCGAACCTCGGCGATCAATGCTTGCGTCAACAGCATCGTCTGCGGAATGTTTGAGGTGACGAGTCGCTGACAGCACGCGCTGCAGAGTTTCCGTCGAAACATCTCCGGCAGACGAATCCCCTCACCGCTCGCCAAAGCCACTTCCAACGTCAACGGTCGATGCGATCACCGTGCGCCTACCGGAGCAAAGACCGTCTGGAAAGAACTCTGCTTCACGGCTGCCCGTGACGAACGGCGGAACGGGACGGTGATCGGCAGGCCCGATTGTTCCACGATTTCGCAGCCGAGTGTTTCCAACTGAGCCAGATTTGTGGCGAAGCGTTCGAAGAACGTGCCGTTGTCCATTTCTTCCAGCAGACGACTGTTCATTTCTCGAACCAGCGGAATGTGCGAAATATCGACGGTGCCTCGAAGGTCTTTTCCGTCCGTGGCAGCGTGCCATTGGCGGAAAAAGTCCTGCATGAAGTGGTTGACTTTACCAAGCTGAGTCAGCCGTGACAGGTTTCGCAGGTACATGGTTTGATGACACATTCGATCCTGCATAAAGATGAACGCCGTGATCGACCAGTACACCATGTAGTCCCACAGAATCTTCACCGGCATCACCGTCGGATTGCCGAACATGCGATACTGATCCTGATACGCCGTCTTTGTCCCGTAATAAAATCGCTTGAAGATACGGTCGTAGGAAAACGCGCGAATGCGAAAACCCTTGTCGGTCAAGTCACGCTGAATCAGATCGGTCAGAAAGGTGTTCGAAAACGCAATGAAGTCGCTGCCCGGAGAATAGAACGGATCATGAAAGAAGCCCGCTTCTCCGGTGATGCCCCAGCGATTGCGACTGAACACCTGTTTGCATTCCGTCGCGTAATGCTTGATGGCGCGAAAGTCTTGCACGTTGTGCAGGTTGTCTTTGACGACGTCGGCACACTGCGGCTCAAATTTTTCCAGCCACGCGACCGCTTTGTCCATCGAATTGAAATCCGACAGTGAATGAAACTCTTCCGCCGCCACAATGCCCATGCTGGTGGAACCGGACGCCAAAGGAATCATCCACACCCAGTAACCTTTGCCCATCAGATGATTGGTGCTGTACCAGCGCCCCGTCTTGTCGGCGTGTCCTTGCTGCCAGTCAACGTTGTCGGTCCAGTCGTCGATCTTGATATGTTTGCTGAAACGGAACCAAGCCGCGTTGGCGATATGGGGCGAAGGCATTTGCAAGTCGAGCTTCCGCTTTAGGAACGCTCGACGACCGCTGGCATCAACCACCCATTTGGAATCCACTCGCTGCGGTTTGCGGTCAATTTCGTACGTCACCGCATGCCGATTGCCTCGCGCAATTTCGATGTCGGTGATCGTGGCCTGATCGACAAACCGGATGCCTCGTTCAAGGCACTGATCGGCCAGATGGTTTTCGAAGCGGCCTCGATCCAGTTGGTAACTCGGACACGGCGCGTAACGCTTGCCGCCGAGTTCCAGGCGATCTTCGATTCGTGAATTGTCTCCGGCCGGAAAAAAGAAACGCAGACCCAGCTTGGGCAGCTGATCATCCAAAATGTGCTGCCGCAACCCCAGCGTTTTCCCGAAGTAATGTGCGGCCACTTCGACCGTGGATTCGCCCACCTTATGAGCCGCTTCCGGAACCGGATGCTGGCGTTTTTCCAGTACCGTGATGTTGGCATCCGGCAGCTGCTGGCGAACCTGCAGTGCCAGAGAAAGCCCGGCCAGTCCGCCACCCAGAATCGTAAGATCAGATTGTTCGTTCATCGTTTTGTTTTCTAACGTAGCTCGGTGGTCCCCACCGAGATTTTTTTGCATCACAATCGCCTACACGCGAATCAATCACACGCGAATCACTCAACGCAAATCAAATCAACGCGAATCGCCGAGTCTCAGTGGAGACCACTGAGCTACATTTACAAATTCAACGCTTCAAACACGCCGCACAATCGATTCATCTTGGCGGTCTGCACGGGGATATCCGTCTGAACGTGCGGCTGACTCCGTTTGACGCGGTCTGTGATTTCAAACATCAGATCACGAATCAGTTCCACATTGGTGGCGAAACGTTTTCGCAACGCCGCGTCGTCAATCTTTTCACGCAGTTCCGAATTCAACCGCGTCATGATTTCCACTTGGCTTTGGTCGACAAAGGCGGCATCGGCGTTGACTTCCGGATCGGCGGCGTGCCAACTTCTAAAGAACTGCTGCATCTGCAGATTCATTTCGCGAATGTCTTCGATACCTTTGGACAACTGCTGAATGAAACCCACGTCCGTCAGCTTGCCGTTGAAATACAACAACGCCGGAAAGCCCCAATACACGGCGTAGTCCCAGACGAATTTCAAGGCCATGATCCGAGGGTTCCCGAACAGCGGGTACTGATCGCGATAAGTGATCAAGTTGTTTTGAAACAGGGTGAGAAAAATGCTCTGCAGCGTTGGGGCCAAGTGCTCCAGCGGACGCCCGGCCAAGTCGTCTTCAATCAACTTGCCAACCATCGTGTTGCCGATGGCGATGAAGTCGCTGCCTGGCGAATAGAATGGATCCAGAAACACGCCCGCTTCGCCCACCAACGCCCAGCGATCCGCCGAAAACACCTGCCGCGATCCTTTGGCCAGGTTCTTCATCGCCAGAAAATCCTGCACCTTGTCCAGATGAGGTGACACCGCATCCGCGCATTCGGGTTCGTGTGTTTCCAACCACGCCAGCGCCTTATCGATGCTGTTGATGTCCTGCAATGCGTGACAGCGAGGATCGGCGACGATGCCAATGCTGGTCGAACCTGTCGCCAGCGGAATCAGCCACACCCAATAGCCTTCGCCCATCAGATGATTGGTACTCAGCCAGCGCCGCGGAACCTTGCCGGTCAATCCTTGCCAATGCTGATCGTCACACCACTGATCAATCTGAATCGGCGCATCGATCCGAAACCAAACGGCATTGATATTGTGCTGCAGATCTTCGCTGAGGTTCAGCTTGCGCTTCAAAAAACAGGCTCGCCCAGTGGCATCCACCACCCAGCGGCTGTGAATCGATAGATCCTGTCCGTCTTGAGTGAAATGAACGTGGTGATTGGTTTGACTGCTCTTCGCAGCGGCTTGCAGGTCAACATCGCGAATTCTGGCACCGCTCAAAAACGTGGCTCCCATGGCCTCAACGGACTTCGCCAAATAATTCTCCAAACGACCTCGATCCACCTGATAACTTGGTGCCTTGAAAAATTCGCTGCCGCCGACTTCCGTGCCTTCCGCTAGCGTCTGAAAAGCATCTTTGAAAAAGAACCGCAGACCGAATTTGGGAAGCTGCTCATCAGTCAGATGCTTCTTCAGTTGTAGCTCTTCGCCGAAGTAGTGCGCACCGATTTCGACGGTTGATTCACCAACTTTGCAGGTCGTTTCGCAAACCGGAAATTGCCGCTTGTCGATCACGGCAAGCCGCAACGTAGGTTGCTTCATCAGCAGTTGTCGGGCCAGCGTCAATCCGGCAAGGCCACCGCCAAGAATCGTGACGTCGTAGGAATTATCTGCAATCATGGTTGTGGGTATGGAGGAATGTGTGAGGGACGTCGGTGGCGTCCGAATTGTGAAGTCATTCAGTACAAGATTGAGACTCGGGCCAAAGGCCCATCCATTTACCGAGCCCAGCCCGAAGGACTGGGAAAGCTTTTTCGGGATTCTCGGTGGAGACCACCGAGCTACGATTTGCGATTTGCGATTTGCGATTTGCGATTTGCGATTTGCGATTTGCGATTTATGGAACATGCTTCGACACTTCGGTGATCCAGTAACGCTTCTTTTCAAACGGATAGTGCGGCAGTGAAATCCGTTGCCGATTCCAATGGCTGTTGAACGATTTGAAGTCTGGGTTGCAACCCGCGACGTAAAGTTGACCCAACGCCTGCAGCATTGAATTCGACGCTGCCTGTCCGCAAACCAGACTGCGAAGCAACGCAGTTGTTTCCGCAATCACGCCCAGATTTTCCGGTTTGTGCGGATTTGAGTCAGGACCAATCTGCAAAATCAGGTCGCAATTCAGCTGACTGAACGTTTCCAGATTCTGCGGCGACGGCGAATCGGTCAGTTGCTGCCTCCAATAGCTGCCGCCCAAGATACGATGCACGGGCACAACTTGACCGTTCAGACTATCAACCATCTGCACGTTTGGCGGGTAGTAGTTCAACGTGTCGGCAAAGGCTTCGAATTCGTTCATCGCACGTTCGCCGTCTTCCGCATTGGCAGCGATGGCGGCCAGTGCAATCTGCCGCTGGATGATCAGCGTCGCCGCGTCGTCGAAGCTCAAACCACCCGTCACGCACGCCGCCGTCAACTGCCCCACGCCAGCACCCAGAACAGCATCGGGCGCAATTCGCCACGATCGCCAAACGTGTACCAGACCTGCCTGAACAGCGAACAAATGAATATCAGACGCCACCGATTCCTCGCCGCCACCGCCTTCCTCGGATGCAAACCAATCGCGTAGGCGAACGTCCGCGTGTTCTGTCTCCGAAACGTGCGTGCTGATGCGTTCGTCGAGTCCATCGATCATTTCGCGGAAAGCGGGTTCGGTCGCGTACAGTTGCCGGCCGGCCTGCAAATCGCTGGCGCTATCGCCGGAAAACATCCACGCCAGCTTCGGCTGCGACGTTGTTTTGACCGAACGTTCGTCCGCACAGTCACCAGTCGCGAGCTCCGTCAAAGCCTGCCGCACATCAAGCAACGAATCGAACACAACCGCCGTTCGCTGTTCGTAATGCCGTCGCCCAATGGCCGCCGTGTGACACAAGTCTGCGAGGTTCACATTCGGCGTTCGGTCTAAGAAGTCGACATAGGATTCTGCGACAGCGGCCAGCGTTCGTGCGTTGCGAGCACTCAGGACCAGCAGTTGTGAAGGTCGTTCAGCAACTGTAGCTCGGTGGTCCCCACCGAGAGTCTCAACATCATGCTCGGCGGAGACCGCCGAGCTACGTATCTGCGGCGCGTTGCTTAACACAACATGCGCGTTCGTGCCCACCAGCCCCAGCGCAGTGACTGCGGCGAAGCGTTCTTCCACTTCCGGCCACGCCGTTTGTTCCGTCACCATTTTGACCGGCAGACGTTTCCACGGAACGTGTGGACTGGGTTCGTCGAAGTTAGCCTGCGGCGGAATAATGCCGTGATGCAGCGACAGCACCGTCTTGATCAATCCGGACACACCGCCCGCCGCTTCCAGATGACTGATGTTGCCCTTGACCGAACCCACCAGCAACGGCTGATCGCGCTTGCGACCTTTCCCATACACCGACGCGGCGGCACCCAGTTCCATCGGGTCGCCCAGAGCAGTACCAGTGCCATGAGCTTCCAGATACTGCACCTGCGACGGAGCGATCTTCGCATCCAGCAGCGCGTCGGTGATGACTCGCGATTGCGACTTACCGCTGGGAGTCGTAATGCCGCCGCCCGATCCGTTATGAACAACCGCGCCGCCACGAACTACGGCCAGCACCGTGTCGCCGTCGCGCTGAGCATCACTGAGCCGCTTCAACACCACCACGCCGCAACCTTCGCCGCGACCAAAACCATCGGCCGCTGCGGAAAACGACTTGCACCGTCCATCGGGCGACAGCAAACCGGCTTTCGACATCAACAACGAATTCACCGGAGCCAGAATTGCGTTGACTCCACCCGCCAATGCCATATTGCAGTTGCCATCCTGCAAACTTCGCACCGCCTGATACAACGCCACCAATGAACTACTGCTAGCCGTGTCGATGGCGATGCTCGGACCTTCAAAACCAAACACATAACTGATGCGTCCCACGCCGGCGCTGTGAGACAAGCCGGCTCCTTCGAACGCCTTGATGACTTCTTCATCGTCCAGGTTCGGCAGAAAGGCGTAGTCCTGCCCCATGATTCCCATGAAGACACCGACGTTGGCATCCGCCAGCGGGTGAGGCGAAATGCCCGCGTGTTCCAACGCGCGGTAGCTGTTTTCCAGCAGCATGCGATGTTGCGGATCAACCCAACACGCTTCCTGATCGGAGATATTAAAGAACGCCGCATCGAAGTCGGCGATGTCGTCCAGAAAACCGCCTTGCTTGGTGTACATCTTTCCGGGCGCGCGATCCGCATCATAGAAGCGATCGACGTCCCAGCGATCCGGCGGGATTTCACACACCGAATCGACACCGTTCAGAATGTTCTGCCAGAATTCATCAACATCGTGAGCCCCCGGAAATCGGCAGCTCATGCCCACAATCGCCACCGATTCGCGTTCGCGCAACTGCGGAACATCGACGGCGTCCGTGGGGATTTCCGCAACCGGTTCCGCGTCGCCTTCAGCGGCTACCATTTCCAAAACGTGTCCAGAAATGTCATCGATCGTCGGATGATCAAACAACATCGTGGGGCCGATCGGAAACTGTTCTCCCAGTGTCATCTGCAACTGTGTGCTGAATTCCACAGCCATCAGCGAATCGAGTCCCATCTCGATCAATGGCCGATCGGTTTCCGGAGCGTCGGGCGTGGACAGCACGGTCTGCAGAAGTTCCTGCACGGTCTTGACCAGCAGTTCCTTCTGAGCGTTGCCGCGCAATTGTTTCAGCTTGCCGACGAATGCAGAATCGCCCATCTGCGACTTCTGCCGCATGGGCGTCAACGCTTCCAATAGCGGAGGTGTTTCGCCGCCGAGGCCCATGGTCATGCGTCGCCAATCGACGTCCATCACGGTGGCCTGAGGCATCGCCCTTTCCAGAATAATTTCCATGGCCGCGTGAGCTTCTTCAACCGTCAGCGGCGCGATGCCCTGCAATGCCAGTCGTTTCTTGATGAGGTCGTTGTCCGCCATACCGGAATCCCACGGCCCCCAGTTGATGCTGGTGGCGAGCTTTCCGGCGTGTTCGCGTTTCCTAGCTAAACCGTCCAGAAACGCATTGGCCGTGGCGTAGTTGCTTTGCCCCGGCGAACCCAACACAGATGCGGCCGACGAATACAGAATGAAGAAATTCAGAAACATTCCATCCGTGAGTTGATCCAGAAGTTCCGCGCCACGAACTTTGGTGGCGATGACCGGCGCGAAGCGATCCCACGACTGATCCACGATACGACCATCGTCCAAAACTCCAGCCGCATGAATCACGCCCCCAAGTTCCGGCAGATCGTTTCCAAAGCGGCCAATCAAAGCCGTCATTTGTGCTCGCGAAGTCACGTCCGCCGCATGAACGACGACGTCGCAACCCAGATCCCGGATCTTCTGCAACTGTTGCTCAGCCTGTTCATCCGGCTGTCGGCGAGAAATCAGTACCACATGCGGCACGCCCTTGTGTGCCAGCCATTCGGCGGCGTGCCGTCCGAGGCTTCCGAGTCCGCCAGTGATCAGGCAACTGCGGTCGCCCCAGTTTTCGAACGGTTTGCGTCTTGGCTTGCGGCGGACGGATGCCTTTATCTTTGCCAATCGTGGTACCACGAGTAGATCATCTCGCATGACAAGTTCGTTTTCGCGCGTGTCGACCAGCAGAATGTCAGCCAAGCGTTCCGCCGATTTCTGACTGTCGTTGCCCAGATCAATCAGTCGGCAACGGTATTCTGGATGCTCGGCCCCCAGCACTCGACCGAATCCCTGATACTGGCTTTGCAGCGGGTTGCAACCGTCGCCGTCCATCGTAGCTCGGTGGTCCCCACCGTGACTCTCGTCCTGATTTGCAGCAGCACTCTCCGCGGAGACCGCCGAGCTACGTAACACATGAGTCGCCCCGCGAGTGACCAAACCAATGCCGCAACGTAGTTCCGGCACGCCCGTCGTTTTCAACGCCTGAATCAACTTCAACAGGCCCGTGCAATTGGCTTCCGTGTTGTCGGAAAGCAGCCACGCAATCCCGTTCAACGGTCGTTCGGCATCAAACGCGGAAAGCATCTCGACGGCATCCGTTTGCAAACTGCAACGATGAACAGACTGGCCGCTTTCGGTCAGTCGTTGCTGGATCGCTTCAGCAACGCCGTCGCCACGATCGGCAACGATCAACCAGTTTGTGGCGTTCACCGGATTGGGCGTGAGCGAATACGGCTGGTGCTTGATTCCATAAACTAGGCGTTCCGCTCCACCGCCGCTCATCCGCCGCATCGCCGCGCGATCCAGCTTGCGTAACTTCAGACCGCTGATCGTCAGCAATACGTCGCCATTGTCGTTGTACAATTCAAGATCCGCAAACCGCAGATCGTCGGCATCGTGCCCCCATGTCGCATGGCACCAGACTTCTGGGGGAAGTGTTTCGTACGAGACCAATCGTTCCACGCCGACGGGAAGAAACAAATCCGATTCCTTGTCGCTCAACAACTTCGCCGCCAGAGAATGCAGAGCTCCATCCAGCAACGGTGGCGGAACGCGATAGCCTCGGATATCACCTTCAACAGCCAGCCGCGTCAAGATCGAGGACGCCGACATGTGCAACGCACGAATCACCCGAAACGCCGGCCCGTATTGCAAGCCGAGATCCGCCATTGCTGCATAGAAATTGTCGCGGTTCACTTCGTTGGTAAATCCCTGCCGCAGAGCTTTTAGGTCCACCGAGGCTGGCCGATCACCAACGTTAGTCAGTTCTGCTCTGAAGTGGCGACCCCATGTTTCCTGATCGGCGCCAAGAGAATGGCATTCGATGCGCGGTTTCGTCGTCTGTACGCGGTTCACAACCGTTTGCAGCGAAGTGCGCCCGCCGAGTTGCAGTGGTTGCTCGAAAATGGCGTCGACAACTGCGTTTTCTTTGCCGGCTGCCAGCGCCATTTCCAGAAACGCAGCGCCCGGCATCACCACCTGATCCATCACGCGATGATCGCCAACCCAAGCCGGGCTGTCGGCATCAACGAAGTTTTCGAACCGCTTGATCGGCTGACGATCCGGCGTGCGCAGGTGGCTGCCCAGCAACGGATGAGCGGTATGATGTTCGGAATGAGCGGCGCGCGGTTTGTCCGGGCCCCAGAACCGTCGTCGTTGAAACGGGTACGTCGGCAGCAGAACGTGTTGGCGATTCTGATTGGCATACATCGAATCGAAATCGGGCGTGACTCCATTCACGAACAATCGTCCGGTCGCCTGCAACACAGATTCTACGTCGTCGACATCTTTCTGCAGACAACTGAACAACGTATCCGCCGGCTGCTGCCAGTCCGCCGCCGCCATCCGTGTGAGCGTCGCTTGTGGGCCGAGTTCCAAAATTAGTTCGCAACCAATTCCCTGAGCCGTATTGATGCTGTCCGAAAACCGCACCGCTTCGCGAATATGTTCGGCCCAGTATTGACCGGTCAGAACCGTGTCGGCTTCCAGAACCTTGCCACTGACATTACAGATCAACGGCAGATTGGCCTTTTGGAACGTGACTGTCTGTGCCACTTGTTGAAACGGAGCCAACGCTGGATCCATCAGCGAAGAATGAAACGCGTGCGATGTGGTGAGCCGTTTGGTACGAATGCCGCTTTCGGTAAGCTTGGCTTCCAGGGATTCGACAGCGTCCGTCATTCCGCTCACAACAATGTGCGTGCCATTGAAGGCCGCGATGGATACATCGTCCAACGTACCTCGGTGGTCTCCACCGAGACTCCCGCCCTGAATTTCCGAAGAAGAAGAAGAAGAAGCACGCTCGGTGGAGACTACCGAGCGACATTCACGCAACACCCCTTCCAGCCGCTGCTTCGACGTAAACACGGCCAGCATCAGTCCGCCGGGCGGCAGTTCGCCAATCAAGCGACCACGTTCGCTGATCAACTTCAGACCGTCGTCCCACGATAGGATGCCCGCCACACAAGCCGCCGCGTATTGCCCGACGCTATGCCCCAGCACCACATCCGGCTGCAGCCCGCGACTCTGCAGCAGCTTGGCCAAGCCCATTTGCACAGCGAAGATGGCTGGCTGAGTCCATGAGGTGTGGTCGATGAGGTTTGAGTCTTCGAATAGGACATGCTTCAGTGTCTCAGCGGAGATCGCTGAGCTACGTAAATCTTGCAGTTGCACATCACAGTGATCGATCGCGTCTCGGAAGACAGGCTCGGTTTGATACAGTCGACGCCCCATGCCAACGTACTGAGATCCCTGGCCGGTGAACTGCCAGGCGACCTTCAGCGGCCGACGACCGTTGCCGCGAACAAGACGATCCGATGTTGCTCCACGCGCAAGATCTCGGAACGTTTCCGCCGCTTGAACGACATCGCCAGCGACGATGGCCGCGCGATGTTCGAAGTGGGACCGCCGCGTGTTCGCGGTAAAGGCCACGTCTGCCAGCGAAATCGAATCGCCGTTTGTGAGCTGCTGGTGGTACAGAGCGGCAAGTTCTGTGACAGCCGTTTCTGTTTTGCCACTGATTGTGATGATCTGCGGCGCCTCCGCAGGCCCTTCATCCATAGGCCGGATCGAGGAGCGCAGCGACGCAGCTCCGGCAGATTGCGGCGTGGCGATGCCGGAACTGCGCTCCGCTTGTTCCGGCCTACTTGAGTGCCCCGCCAGAATCACATGCGCATTCGTGCCGCTCATGCCGAACGCGCTGACGCCGGCCACGCGAATAGCGTTGGGCCATGCGGTTGGGTCCGTCAACACTTGGACGGGCAGTCGATCCCAAGGGATGTGCGGATTCGGCGTTTCGAAATTCAATTGTCCGGGAATGCAATCGTGCTGCAGCGATAACAACACTTTGATCAATCCCGCCATGCCGGCGGCCGCTTCCAGATGGCCGATGTTGGTTTTGACAGAACCGACAAATAACGGACGATCGGCATCACGGCCCAATGTCAGCGCGGCTGCGGCGGCCTGCATTTCGATGGGGTCGCCAAGTTCCGTGCCGGTGCCGTGAGCTTCCAGATACGCAACGTCTTGCGGTGCCAGTTGAGCTCGTTCCAACGCCTGACGAATCACCTGCTCCTGAGCTCGAGGATTCGGAACGGTCAAGCCCCCGCCAGCTCCGTTATGCCCGATGGCCGATCCACTGATGACTCCCAAAATCGGATCGCCGTCGCG
>Ga0075117_1000987_pt1 | contig 18106 bp, 13 predicted proteins | sample AntAceMetag02UKJ_FD_69789 | JGI IMG/M metagenome (GOLD analysis project Ga0075117, IMG submission 69789) | Saline lake microbial communities from Ace Lake, Antarctica - Antarctic Ace Lake Metagenome 02UKJ | ecosystem: Environmental > Aquatic > Non-marine Saline and Alkaline > Saline | place... | reverse complement strand
ACTGAAAATCAGTGACTTGACAAACAAAATATGCTGCTTTTTCTCTCATTTTCAACAAGTTATCTTACTTGCGAAAGTTGAATAAATAAAAAAAGGGAGCGATATGGCTCCCTTTTTTGTACAATATCGATATCACATAGCGTTCTTCCAAAGAGTTCGGGAGCGCTTTGGGCGAGAAGTATTTAGCCATGGTAGGGTCAAATTCTATTTGTCGGCCCACTCTTTTTTTATGGTCTTAAACTAGGGATTATAATCCTGCTTTATTGATCTAGGCTGGTTTAGTTTACCTCTAGGATGGTTTTTTTAGAGCTTTATCATAGCTTGGATAAATAATAACCTGCTTTGGGACAATAATAACCACCTTCCATCCAACTTCTGGTAAATATGGCCTGTAATAGGTTATATTCAATCCATCAATAATTTTTATTACAGTTCCTTTTAGTTCTCTGGTAGCGTTGTTTATTTAACCCATTAAAATGTCTTAAAATGACAATCAAAAAAAAGAATACCGTGCCTTATGGGCCACAGCAAAGGCCGTGGGATGAACTAAAACCCTCCTGGGCCAAAATAACCGGGCCACTTGAAAATCCTATTGGGATATACGATAAGGTGCCTCCCAAAAGAGTAAAAGGGAATTTTCCCCAAATCGATTATAAGAAGTTTGAGCTTCCGCCCGACGGACTTTCTAAAAAAGAGTATGAGGCCGCCATGAAGGAGTTTAAGCGGTTCATAAAGGATAAGCACAAACAATTTACGGGCTACCAGACCAATGAATATTTGGTGGGCAATGAGGAATTGGCCTGGATGTTGAATATTCATACCAATAACGTCGGGGATCCATTTACTACAGGAATATTTTCCTTGAACACCAAATTCATCGAGCGTGCCGTACTTGATTATTTTGCCGCGCTTTGGAGGGCTGACTGGCCTTTTTCCGCTGATAAGGAAGCCACCGATCGCTACTGGGGCTATGTAATGTCCATGGGTTCTACAGAGGGCAATATGTATGCTCTTTATAATGGCAGGGAATATTTGAGCGGGGGAAAACTTATTACCGATACCGAAACCCAAAAGAAGGATATTGAAAAACATCGTAGAAAAAAATTTACTCTAGAAAAACAGCACAAGTATATTAGGCCTGTAGATTATGATGAAAAACTTAATGAGTACAAGCCAATCGCCTTTTATTCGGAAGATACCCACTATTCTGTGATAAAAGGGGTGAGCTTATGCGCGGTCACCTCTTTTGCGGACGAGGGAAGGCGGCGTTACCCAAAACTTTGCCCCTTGAACGGTTCCAAAGGTGTCTGGCCAGATGAAGTCCCATCGCATAATATGAACCATGACGATCCGCTTTCCGGAAGTATTATTGTAGAAGATCTAAGGAAATTGGTGGAATTCTTTTTGGAAAGGGGTTATCCCATAATGCTAGTACTCAACCAAGGTTCAACATGGAAGGGTGGGTATGATAACGTACCCGCCGTAAACGATATGTTAAAAGACTTGGGTAAAACCTACCCTTGGCTTTGGGAGCGGGAAGTAGTATATCACATTACCGAGACCATTGCAGGTAAACCGGTTACGAAAACTTTGATTGACAAGAGGCGTGGTTTTTGGCTTCATATCGACGGTGCCCTTGGAGCCGCTTACCTTCCCTTTCTGCGAATGGCGCAGGAAAAGGCAGCGCACAACAATAAAATTGTCCCAGAACTTAAGGGTAAAATAGTGCCCGAGTTCGATTTTAGCAACGAGGCCGTTATGAGTATTGTTTGCTCTATGCATAAATGGATAGGTGGGCCTTGGCCGGGCGGGATTTATATGACCAAAAGAAAATTTCAACTTAGTCCACCGGATACGGCAGGTTACATTGGATCTCCGGATACTACCTTGGGAGGTTCCCGAAATGGTTTTTCACCCGTTCTGTTTTGGAAATATTTTGCGCAAAACGGCTATGGGAAGAATATCCAAAGGGCTTTGAAGACCGAGGCCGTAGCCGCTGAATTTGAAAAAGAACTTAAAAAACTGGAAGCCGAACTCCAAGAGCGTTTTCCCGAAGAAAACGTAGATTTATGGATACACCGCTCTGCCCTTTCATTAGCCGTGCTGTTTAGAAAGGTCAACACTGAAATTACCTATAAATTTACAGTTGATTCCGAACGCATAAATGTACCCTACGATGGTAAGGATGGCGTTTTGTATACCGAAGAAAGAACCTACAGCCATATTTATTCCATGCCCTCATTGGGTAGATTTGGTTTGGTAAAAAAATTAATAGGAGCTATACGTGATGGCTGTAAGGAAGATTGGAAACATGCCTTTCCCCACCAGTGGACAGATGAGGATAAGAATAAGGTTTTGAATCCGGGGCCGAGGAGTACCGTTGGTTTTGAGAAATTAAAATAGAACCGATAGGATGCAATCTAAAATAATGATACCTTTAAAAACGGCCATAGTATATTATGATCATTTCGCTCCTTTGGACGTATTTGGTCCGTTGCAGGCCATGAATCTTTGTTTTGGACTGCTGGCGGATGGGACACCTAATATGGCCTGTCCCTTATTTGAGCATTATTCGGTGGGGAATGAGGTGGGAACAGTGAAAGTTGGACTGAACAATTATGGGCCGGATGTAGTCTGTGCCTATGATTTTGATACGCTTCCGGCCGTAGACATTATTTTGATACCCGGTGGAATGGGAAGTAGGATCATTATCGATAATATTGATTTTTTAGGGCAACTTAAAGCTTTGGTTAAAAAGACGCCGTTGGTTTTATCGATTTGTACAGGGGCAGCATTATTGGCCAGAACCGGGTTTTTGGATGGCAAAAAGGCGACATCCAACAAGACCGAGACTTCTTGGAAATGGGTCGTGGGGCAAAGTAACGAAGTGCTTTGGGAATATCCACCAAGATGGGTTGGGGAAATTGATAGGAAAGCAAAGTCCGGCTATATGACCTCGGCCGGTGTTGCAGCAGGTATGGATATGATGCTAGCGTTGATAAGCACTCTTTTTGGATCTCAAATTGTACAAAACACGCAAGATAGAATGGAATATACGTGGAACAGTGATGCTGCACAAGACCCTTTTTCCAAACTTTGTCCAACTTCTTGAAAAGTAAATTATCACTACATGTGGTTTAAGAATATAAGCAATAGAATACTAGCCTTTTTCGGTTGGATCGGCAGTATAGGAAATTTACCGGGCGATAGCTCGGAATTAAAGGCGCACAAGGCCATGATAACGCTTTCCCTTTATGCATGTATTGCCAATTTGCTATATTTCTCCTATGAATATGAAAAAGTAGGCCGTTCCGGTGCTGCCCTTACCCTGTTACTGAGCGCCGTTTACTTTTCCCTAAACATAATACTTTTCGGGAAACATAAGAACTTTAAAATACTAAGGGAATTTACTTTTTTTGGGGCTTTTATTTATATTGTAATTTATCATGCGGTAATGGGCGGTTATATTGGTTCCGTGGTCTATATAAACTATGCCATTCCAGTACTGTCCGGTGTTCAAATACTCTATGCCAAGAAAGTACAGAGAAATGCGTGGTATTTTGCATTTATGATTACGGCCGTTATCCTTTATTTAATGGAACCAATTATTTCTGTTGGGATGGAACCATTATCTGACCGTATTATCTTGCTTACCCATATCAATAATTTTGTACTGATAGCCAGTTTGGTATTTCTTACCATAAATTATTATAGGAATATCACTGCTCTCGAAAAGGCTAAATCCGACACACTGATCCGTAATATTTTACCTGACTCCGTAGTAAATGAATTGAATATCCATGGAAAATCTAGCCCGATAATGGTGCCAAGTGCCACAGTGATCTTTATGGATTTCGTTGGTTTTACCCGTATTACCCAAGAAATGGCTCCTAGAGAGCTGATTGACACGCTGAACAGGAATTTTACCATGTTCGACCAGATTTTCCAGAAGTATAAAGTCGAAAAACTAAAGACCATTGGAGATGGCTACATGGCCGTGGGTGGGCTACCCGAACCCAACAACACCCACCCTTTGGATGTAGCATTGGCGGCAATGCAGGTACTGTTGTATATGAAAGAAAATGGAAAGGAGAAACATAGGAATTGGAACTTGCGCATCGGAATCCATACAGGTCCCATGATTGCTGGGATTATTGGCAAGACCAAATTCTCCTATGACGTTTGGGGCAGTAGTATCAATCTATGCTCCAGACTGGAAACGGCCAGTAAGGCGGGCTTTATCAATGTGTCCGAGGAATTTATGGAATATACCAAGGATTTTTTTGAGTTTGAAGCCAGGGGTCATATCGAAATCAAAAATAGCGAACCTGTCGGGATGTATTTTTTGACCGATATAAAATCAAGTTTAAGATCTTCAAATTTTCAGCCTAACCATAAATTCTTCGAATTATATAATCGATATACTATACAAACAATGCCAGAAATTGCGGTAAACGGCAGTCTTAAATAAGAGTAAATATGGTCTAATTATAAAGAATCCAACCAGGGTAAACTATAACAAACCTTGATGTAACTTATAGATTGGGATTGATTCACCCCATTATTTACAAACCTCCAGTTCAACTTATTTTTTAGGTTCCAGTTCTGTATGGTCCATTACGGTACATATTGTTTTGAGGGTTATATGCGGATTTTTGGCAAACATACCAACACTTATCATGTGGGACATTGATGGGGGCACATTGTACTGTATGCCCGTTGCGGTTGGCGCGGTTATATCCTTGGCCTTTTCAAAATTTGCGTAGACCGTTGTTTTCATCCATTCATAAGCAGTCAATGGCAATGTGGCGGGTTGGGATATAAGGGTGGCCCAGTTTTGGCGCACGTGTCCTAAGGCCCACCAAGCGAGAAACCCTGGCTTTAGGTCGATTTCTATCAAAAAATCAACAAATTCCTTTAATTTCCCTACATATTTTTCATATAAGGGATAATTCCTCATAGCATCCGGTATGTCCTCTTTTTTCCCACCAAAAGCTATGAACAAGCCTTCAAAGCTTTGTTGATAGTAGGCACTTTTAGTATAATCCGGATTGGGATCGGTAAGCGCATTTACCATGGCGTCTGCCTGCATAATGGTTTCGATAATGGGCATGGCCGCCAACAGATACTCCACATGGGAAATACCCATCCTGGTCGTAACCTGTTGCAAATATGCAATAATGGTGGCACAGCTTACTATAGCACCTGCATCTATAAAGTCGGCATAGGTATCCACAAATTCAAAGATTACATCTGCGGCCGATTGAGGGCCCCAGCACGTTGCCAATGTAGGAGTCAATGGCCTAAACCCTTTAAAAGAAGCTAATTTACCTTCCCTTCTGGCAGTATCGTAGGCATAGTATTCCTTCTTGGTAAATGGTTTTATCTGGTCCGGGGTCAATCCTTCTTTTTTCCATAGGGGTTCAAAATGGGTCGAGGCATGGTGGTCCTCTATGAACCGTTCCCCGAAAATTTCAAAATAATTGGTCACAAATAGGTCGTAGAATGCTTTTCCCTCTTCCTCTCCATATACCTCCTTAAAGGATGTCTCGTTATGGGGCAGGTTAAGGGCAACCGTGGTAACCAAGGTTTTGTGTGCACAGCAATAGGTAAACCATGTCGTGTCCGTTTTGTCCTTGAGATAGTGCTTTTCCATAATCCAATCGCGATAGAACATGAGGCAGGTATTTATATCTATGGGCCTGAACGCGGAGTGCTTGTAGTCTACAGGAAAACGTACGCCATAGTTGAGAAACGTATCTGTAAGCTTCAAGTTCTTATTCAGCATGGCCTGATCTACGCCCTCCATGGAAAGTAGCATTACATTACAGGGGTAACCAAATGTTGGTCCTTTTACGCCCCATTTCCTGAAATGATAGAGTGGTGGGGAATTGGAAGTGACACCTTGGCCCAAATAAGCACCCAAATGGGTAACGCCCATTCCTGTTTTCTCTGTTTTCGAAAAACCTTCGAGAGTGTCATTGTTCAGTTCCGGATGAATATAGCACATAAAGGCATAAATGGGGTCGTGTGGTTTTAATCCTGCTTTTTTCCTAATGTAGGCATCCACCAACTCTGAGGCGTGGGCTTTGTTTCCTTGGGCCGTAACAAAGGTGCCATAGTCGCTTATAGGAATAAAGTACATACCTACCTTACCATTCTCCAGTAGGTATTGATAGTCTTTTACATTGAAACTTTTATCCATCCCTAAAATAACGGTGGTGCTGCCAAATTTGTCCCGATCAACTTTATACTTTTTTAAGGCTTCATCCGTAATCTGATAATCACCTTGATAAACAGACGGCTTTCGATTGTGTATTACCGGGTTTCGGATGGGTAGGTCCATTGGATCGTTGTTTTTTTAGTATTCTACAAGATAGCCAAAATAAGCTGATGAAGTAAATTTAACTCCATATAATTATGGTTTTCAACGAGATACCAACTAAAACAGCTCTTCTTTAAAGTGGTTATTAGTCAGCACTATCAAATTTTAGGTATTTTCAGGCCTTTGATCGCTATAAGCGTGGGGAAGGGAAAGAACAAAATACCAATACTCCATTCACTTATTCCCTCAACACTTCGACAGGCCTGCCGATTGGGGGACTAAGAGGTGCGTATAGAAATAACCTGATTATTTCAAAGGGTTACTTTGCTCGCCTGCATTATTGCTGGGTAAGCGTTTTTACTTTGTTGGAAAAATAAATAACTTCCTATAATTTAGGTACGTTATTTCAAGATATGCCCTAAGTGCAAGGCCTAAAGGGGATGACTGATTTTTCTAAATAGACCCCTAATTCTCGCTAATGTCTTTTCTATCTAAGATGAAATAATAAACTGGCTAGACTTCACCTTAAAAAAATCGCTTTAAAACATTAAGTTTAGTATATTTATAGGGTATTCCCCTTTTTGTAGAAATAGCCATAATGAAGGGGATATATGACGCGGTATTGGTCAACTTTTTAAATCTTTAAAATGACCAACAAACAACCTAATTTGGAAATACAACTGGAGAAACGCCTTAGAAAGTACAAATACCTTATACCTTTGGCCACTTTTGTTACTGCCACATTATTGATATTGGGAATTGGACAGTTAATGGATCCCTTTGTCAAAGGATACTATTGGGCGTGTATCCCGGCCGGATTTTTGGCTCATTCCTATCTTATTATCTGTTTGCACGACGGCATACACAAATCTATTACCCGCACCCGCTGGGATCGCTGGTTTGCCAATATTAGTGCGGCGTTGCTTTTTGTGCCGTTCGGTGAACTTTATAGAAAATACCACCTGATCCATCACCGGAACACTAATTTAGAGAATGACCCCATTTCACCACCGGCACTCCGCGAGCTTTATGTGAAAAACAGGTACTATTATATGCTTTGCGAATGCATTCCCCTCCTCTATACTTTTTACTTGGTTATGACCTATCAGAAATCAGAAAATAAACGGCTGCCCACAAAAGAGATTACTATCAGTTTAGGTTTTCTAATACTATCCATTAGTATAAGTTTCGTCTGGTTTTTGCTCCTACAGCCATCTATTGGTTTTATACTGAGTACCTTGCTCGTTTTCAATGTTGTTTCAGTATTGAGAAACTGGTGTGAACATATGGGTACGGACCATGAAAAGACTAGCAATACCTATTGGTTTCCTTTGGGTTTTGGCATTGGCCATCATGATCTACACCATAAAAAGCCCTATTTGTCTTGGTTGACCTTGACCTTTGGATTGCTCAGCCATAAAAAGGATACAAACCCGGTTAAGGCTATTTTTGGTATTCTATTCGATAAATCCTTCAGTTTTTACACCAAAAAATAGGGACTGGCCCAAATAATTTTAAAAATATGAACCTTATTGGGGTTGAAATCTTAAAGGAGGCTACCGGTTCCTAGCGAAGTTCAATTTAACTATTCAACATTACGGGCATAACCAGCATGGTAACATGTTCGCCTTCGTCAAGTCCATCTACAGGGGTAAGAATTCCTGCCCTGTTGGGTAAGCTCATTTCTAAAGAAACTTCTTCCGCCCCTAAATTATTGAGCATTTCGGTAAGGAATCTCGAATTGAATCCTATTTGCATGTCATCACCTTGGTACGAACAGGTTAGACGCTCTTCCGCTTTGTTGGAGTAATCTATATCCTCCGCAGAAATATTAAGTTCCGCACCAGCTATTTTTAAGCGGATCTGGTGTGTGGTCTTGTTTGAAAATATAGAGACCCTTCTTACAGAGCTCAAAAACTGATTTCTTGAAATCGTTAATCTATTCGGGTTCTCCTTAGGAATAACTGCTTCGTAATTTGGGTATTTTCCATCGATCAGCCTACAAATCAATTTCGTATCGTCAAACGTAAATTTGGCGTTGTTCTCGTTGTATTCGATTAGCACATCCGATTCGCTTCCCGCCAAAATTCCTTTTAAAAGGGTGAGCGGTTTTTTGGGCATTATAAATTCCGCTACCTCAGAGGCCGTAACATCCGTTCTTTGGTATTTTACCAATTTGTGGGCATCGGTAGCTACAAAAGTTAAATTTTCTGGGGAGAACTGAAAAAAGACACCGCTCATTACAGGTCTAAGATCATCGTTTCCGGAGGCAAAAATGGTCTTTGTTATGGCAGCGGCCAAAATATCCCCTAATAGTGTGGTAGAACTTGGGTCGGCCAGTTCAACGGCCTTAGGAAATTCTGCACCGTCGGCATAAGCCAAGGCGTATTTGCCGTGGTTGCTGCTTATTTCTACGGTATTATTATCGGCTACGACGAAGGTTAATGGCTGTTCTGGAAAAGTTTTGAGGGTTTCCAACAATAGTCTGGCAGGGACTGCAATAGTGCCAACGTTGTCCGAATCTACATTAAGTACCGAACTCATAGTAGTTTCCAGATCCGAAGAGGATACCGTTAATTTATTCTTTTTTAGGTCGAACAGGAAATTGTCCAAAATAGGAAGGGTATTGCTATTGTTGATGACACCACCTAAAATTTGAAGTTGCTTTAACAAGTACGTGCTGGATACTATAAATTTCATTTTTTTTGCTTTGATTAATTTAAAATGATAGATTTTGCTGGATTTTTAAGCTTCAACTTACCCCACTATCATTAAAAACAAAGATATTTGAATTGAAGTTTTATAGGAAACAAACTTATTAACAGTAATAGCTTCCCATTTTAGGCACTGAAGCACCGTAATACCAACTTACTCTGATTTACGAAAGAGATCCTTTAGGTAGTTATCAACTATTCATATATGGACAATCTTTCAAATTATGACCAAAGTGGAACGTTCTGTAACGGACTTTCAATAAGAATTATGGAAGAGGTTATTGGCCACTTTTACTGCTCAATAAAATCTATGACGATGGTATCTCTATAATCCAATCCTAATAGGGTAGAGGCACCACCTACCGTATTAAGGTTACTTTTGTAGATGGCCAGTTCTAGATAGCCAGAAGAATTAAATAGGGCTAACAGGTCTCCATCGCCTTTGCGCTTGTTTTTCTCTAATGCAAAATCGATGATGTCGCTATAGTTATGTTGTATTTTTTTTATCTTTTGGTTTCTTGCGTTCAGCTCAAACTCCATCTCTTTTTTATGGGTTTGAAAAAGGTCTTTTTTAATGTTGGTGACCACATTGCCATAGTTATCTATGTAGATAACGCTTCCTAATATTTTCTTGCCATCCTCGGTTACTCTTGGCGAAAACTCCTTTAGGCTTGTTAAATCCGTAAAAGGTTTCCCTACCACTTCCAAAGTCCCTCCTCGGGCAATATGGCATGCCACCCTTATGAAAACACTTAGCACGGGAAAAGAACCTTGTATGCGCTCAGGTAAGTGCAGTTCCACTACTTTTTCCGGTTTCATTTCAGAGGTAATCAGGCCTACGACTCCGGTATTGGCGCTCACAAAATAATGGCCATCTACCAGAACCGCAATATGTTTGTTCTCCGGGGTAGCCTCGGAATCTACGCCAACAATATGTATGGTGCCTTTTGGAAAGTTATGATAGGAGTTTTGCAAAATGTAGGCACACTCTTGTATGTTAAAGGGAGAGATGCCATGGGAAATATCAACAATGGTAGCTTCCGGTAGTTCTGTGTAAATAGAACCCTTGAGCACCCCAACAAAGTGGTCTTTGAGTCCAAAATCGGTCGTTAGGGTAATTATCGCCATACCGCAATGTTGATATGTTTTTGCTCAGGTAAACTTAATTTTTACCTAAATTTGATTAGCAAAATTACACAAAAAAAAAGCTGGGCAAAATTAAACTTGGCTTAGTTTACATCTTACTAAAAATAACTATTTGAACGAACTGATTTTAGAACTTACAGACATAAGTCCAAGAGATTTTTTTGGACAACAAAACGAACATATAGACCTGCTGAAAAAATATTTTCCCAAATTGAAAATAGTGGCAAGGGGCAATAAAATAAAAGTATACGGGGACGAACCGCTGTTAGTGGAGTTTGATAAGCGTTTTGGTATGCTTACGGATTATTTTGTCAAATACAACAAACTGGACGAGAACAGCATCGAACGCGTATTGATGGACGATGGCGTAAATGAAACTCTGTCCTCCCCAAAAAGCGGGGAGACCCTTGTGCATGGCGTAAGTGGGCGACTCATAAAAGCACAGACAGCAAACCAGCGTAGGTTAGTGGAGGCTTCCAAAAAGAACGATATGGTCTTTGCCATCGGGCCCGCCGGTACAGGAAAAACATATACTGGAGTCGCTTTGGCAGTAAAAGCCCTAAAAGAAAAGCAAGTTCGGAAAATAATCCTGACCAGACCGGCCGTGGAAGCAGGGGAGAACTTGGGTTTTTTGCCCGGTGATCTCAAGGATAAATTGGATCCCTATATGCAGCCGCTTTATGATGCGCTACGGGATATGATTACTTCGGAAAAACTTACACATTATTTAGAGACGGGCGTTATACAAGTAGCACCCATGGCGTTTATGCGCGGTAGAACCTTGGACAATGCCTTTGTTATCTTGGACGAGGCGCAAAATACTACCCACGCGCAAATGAAAATGTTCTTGACGCGTATGGGCAAAAATGCCAAATTTCTGATTACAGGAGACCCTGGACAGATAGATCTTCCGCGCAGGACCATTTCCGGATTAAAAGAAGCGCTGTTGATCTTACAAAATGTAGAAGGTATAGAAATAATTTATTTGGACGATACGGATGTTATTAGGCACAAACTTGTAAAAAAAGTCATAGAGGCCTATAAAACCATAGAGCACCATAACTAGAGGCTATGGTCTACTTTATTAATCCAATTCATTCCATTTGTTTAACCGTTCTCAAGTACCTATGAATACCATTACAGATACCAATTTCAATTTTCCCGGACAACAAAGCATCTATAAAGGAAAGGTACGCGAAGTCTATGCCTTGGCCAACGATGTTTTGGTAATGATAGCAACAGACCGCCTTTCTGCCTTTGATGTGGTGATGCCCAAAGGAATTCCTTATAAAGGTCAAATCCTAAATCAAATTGCGACTAAGATGATGGCCGATACTTCTGACATTGTTCCCAATTGGTTAACGGCTACGCCAGATGCCAATGTTGCCGTGGGTTACGCCTGCGAGCCATTTAAGGTAGAAATGGTCATTAGGGGTTATATGGGCGGTCATGCCGCGCGCGAGTATCAGACTGGGAAAAGAATGCTTTGCGGTGTGCCAATGCCCGAGGGGATGAAAGAAAACGATAAGTTCCCGCAGCCTATAATTACGCCCGCCACAAAAGCGGAAATGGGTGACCATGACGAGGATATTTCAAAGGCCGATATTCTTAAACGTGGCATTGTTTCAAAGGAAGATTACGCCATATTGGAAAAATATACGTACGCCCTTTTTGAAAGAGGAACGGAAATCGCCGCTCAAAGGGGCTTGATTTTGGTGGATACCAAATACGAATTCGGTAAAACAAAGGATGGTAAAATCGTATTGATAGACGAAATCCATACACCGGATTCCTCACGCTATTTTTATGCCGATGGTTACGAAAAGCGACAGGAAAAAGGAGCTGGGCAAAAGCAATTGTCCAAAGAGTTTGTGCGACAATGGTTAATTTCTAACGGATTTCAAGGTTTGGAAGGACAAAGCGTTCCAGAAATGACGGATGAATACATAACATCCGTCTCCGAAAGATATATTGAACTTTACGAAAAAATCACAGGAGAAAAATTCGTAAAAGCCGATACTGAAAATATTCAGGAACGTATTGAAAAAAACGTGCTGGCCTTTTTGAAGTGATTTTAGTTCAAAAACTCCTTGTTTTGTGCAAGACATAGGATGTCTTTTGCTTAAGTGCTTCCCGTTACATTTTCTAATTTTATGCTAGGAGAATACCTCCTTGATATATTGTGTAGCACTTATGAACCGTGATAGCTATTAAGGTAAATTAAGACTTTTTAAACCTATAAACACACCTATTGCTAGGTAGGAGTTTTAACCTGATTTTAGGTTGATGCGTATTCTGTATGTTAGAAACACAAGTCAATCGCGGTTCATTTCTAAGGTAATATTCAAGTGCTCTAACAATCGCTTAAGTAAACCCCAACGGCAAGTCCACCTTCGGAAGTCTCCTTGTATTTGGAGCTCATGTCCTTTGCGGTTTCCCACATGGTCTGTACCACCTTGTCAAACGGTACTTTAGCGTCTTTAGGGTCGGATCCCAAAGCGAGTTCCGCGGCGTTGATCGCTTTTATGGCACCCATGGAATTTCGTTCTATACACGGAATCTGTACCAGTCCACCAATAGGATCACAGGTAAGTCCCAAATGATGTTCCATAGCTATTTCCGCAGCCATTAAGACCTGTTCCGGGGTACCGCCAAGCAACTCGGTCAATGCACCTGCGGCCATAGCGGAGGAAACCCCTATTTCTGCCTGGCAACCGCCCATGGCGGCGGAGATGGTGGCGCCCTTTTTAAAGATGCTCCCTATTTCACCTGCTACCAACAGAAATTGTTTGATATGTTCAAAATTCCCGCCGTGGTTTTCAATAACCAGGTAATACATTAATACCGATGGTATTACTCCGGCACTTCCATTTGTTGGTGCCGTAACCACACGGCCAAGCGCGGCATTTACTTCGTTGACACTTAGCGCAAAACAACTGACCCATTGCAGTATTTGTCGGAACTTAACCTCGGTCTGCCGGATTGTCATTAACCATTCCTCGGGATTGGAATAGGGTAAAACCCCTTGCAGGCTCTTACGTATATCGTAGCCCCTTCTTTTTACATTCAGTCCGCCCGGGAGTTTGCCCTCTGTATGGCAACCGGTGTAAATACATTCTAGCATGGTATCCCAAATGCGCTTTATTTCCCTGTCTATTTCTGCATCGGTTCTGAGGGTGCGTTCGTTTTCAAGTACGATTTCCGAGATGTTTTTTTGTTCTTGTTCGCAGAATGCCAACAGCTCCGTTCCTTTTTGAACCGGAAACGGAAAACTTTTAAAGGCATCGTTCTTTTTCTTGGCATTTTTCCGTTCTTCCACCACCACAAATCCGCCACCGATAGAGTAATAGGTTTTCGACTTTTTTTGTCCCGATTCCAATTCGGCTTCAAACTTTAATCCGTTGGCATGAAAAGGAAGAAATTTCCTGTGGAAAATTATATTTGTAGCGGGGTCGAATGGAATTTCCTTCTCATTACCCAATTTCAAGGTTTTAGTATCCTTAATATTTTGTACCAACGGATGAATATCTTCAATGGGAATATATTCAGGGTCGGCTCCGGACAAGCCCAACATAACGGCATAATCCGTTGCATGGCCTTTTCCTGTTAAGGATAAGGAACCGTACATGTTTGCCGTAACGGTCGTTATTTCTTCAAACAGTCCGTTTTGGCGCAATTCTGCCAGCCATCTTTCGGCGGCACGCCAAGGCCCCAAAGTATGGGAACTGGAGGGACCAACCCCTATTTTTAGCATATCGAAAATACTGATACATTCTATTTGTAACATATTGGTTAAAAATTGTCATGCTAATTTACAAAAGCTACCCCACGGGATAGCGATTGTTATGGTTTATTTAAGGTTGATGGGTTTAATCTCTAGCAGTGCTCGATCCTTGATATCAAGCCTAGCTTTCTAATACTGAAGTGCTGTCGAAAAAAGAGAAACAAGGAAACAAGGAACAAGAGTCTAGAACCAAGACAGTAATATTTCTTAGCTATCCTCGCAAATACGTAGTGTTGCACGCGCCTTTTTCTATAGTGTTTACAAGGCCTAAAATAGGGCAGGGGAGAGGCGGCTTGGAGTTAATTAGTTCAACCAACGAATGCAATACCTGTGGACTCAAATACAATGAATCCTGTTTCTTGACTTTATGGATTCTATCAGGTATTCAAACCCTAAAACTTTAGGGAAACTCATTGGAAGAAATAAAAAAGGCGGGAAACCCGAGTTTCCAGCCTATAATAATTTATCAAGATAAAAAATCGGAAAAACTATTTACCCCATTTTCCACCACCAAAGTAAGCACCTATTGAAATACCGAAATATCCATTTTCTGCCGTTCCAAGAACTTGGTTGTTCAAATCTATGACATCTGATTTTCCAATAAAGTTGTATTCTGCGGCAACCCTGAATTTACCGACATCAAAACCGGCACGGAGCATTCCTCCTAATTTTCCGTCCGCTCCTATAGTATTACTATTACCTATTGAGGCACTAGCTACTTGATAGAAACCTGCACCACCTCCAACAAATGGGGCAAAAGAAGAAGTTCCGTTATGAAAATAGTAGTCGTATGTACCAATGTAGGATGCATTTGCTCCAACTTCAATAGTGTTGTTTGAAAATGACCCTAGATCTCTACCATATGCAGCTACACCTAATCTAATCCCTACATTCATCTTTTCGTTAAGCGTCCATTTGGGTTCAAAATTGAAGAGAACGCCGCCGCCGCCGCTACTTGGTATGGCATAGCCTAAACCAAGGTCAAGTCTAAACTTATTGGCCTCTTGGGCTTCTAATTGGGCAGCGAATCCTGCAACTAATACTAAAATAAAGAATGATTTTCTCATAAATTTTGTTTTAAATAATTTAGTTTTTGGATAATATGAATCGAAAAAACGACAAAAACAGCACATTATTGTTTCTTACTAGGTTTAAAAGTGATTTAAATGGTGGCACTGTACTTCACTGCATGGGGTATTTGGCAATATCGCGGCATTACCTCGTTCAGGGAAATCAAACAAAATGACATCCTGTCAGGTTGCTGTGCCTTGGCATATTGTTTGTCAATTAGATGTCGGTCTAAAGAAACAAGCACTAATATTTAAAATACATACAATGAGTAAAATTATAGGAATAGATTTGGGTACTACAAACTCCTGTGTCTCCGTAATGGAAGGTAACGAGGCGGTTGTAATCCCTAATGCCGAAGGAAAAAGAACAACCCCATCCGTAATAGCCTTTGTAGAAGGTGGAGAAATTAAGGTTGGTGACCCTGCCAAAAGACAGGCGGTAACCAATCCGTACAATACTATTTACTCCATTAAGCGTTTTATGGGGAACAAATATTCCGAGTCAAAGAAAGAAGCGGAACGGGTACCTTATAAAGTGGTAAAAGGAGATAATGACACACCAAGAGTAGATATCAATGGTCGTTTATATTCACCGCAGGAGCTATCTGCCATGATTCTTCAAAAAATGAAGAAAACGGCCGAGGATTACTTGGGACAAACAGTAACCAGAGCAGTAATTACTGTACCTGCATACTTTAACGATGCCCAGAGACAGGCTACCAAGGAAGCCGGTGAAATTGCAGGACTTACCGTAGAACGCATCATCAATGAGCCTACAGCGGCTTCTTTGGCATACGGAATGGATAAAAAGAACACTGACCAAAAAATCGTGGTTTTCGATTTTGGTGGCGGTACGCATGATGTTTCCATATTGGAATTGGGAGACGGCGTTTTTGAAGTATTGTCTACGGACGGGGATACGCACTTAGGTGGTGACGATGTAGATCAAAAAATTATTGATTGGTTGGCAGACGAGTTCAAGGCCGAAGAGGATATGGATCTTAGAAAAGATGCCATGGCATTGCAACGATTACGCGAAGCTGCCGAGAAAGCGAAAATCGAATTATCATCTTCTGCCCAGACCGAAATCAACCTGCCTTACGTAACGGCAACTGCTTCCGGACCCAAGCACTTGGTACGTACCTTAACCTTGGCCAAGTTCAACCAATTGATAGACGATTTGGTAAAACGCACTATTGCCCCTTGCCAGACCGCATTGAAAGCAGCCGGACTATCCAAAAGCGATATCGATGAGATAATCTTGGTAGGTGGATCAACCAGAATACCTGCCGTGCAGGATGCCGTAGAGAAATTCTTTGGCAAGAAGCCTTCCAAAGGGGTGAACCCAGATGAGGTTGTGGCCATAGGTGCCGCTATACAAGGTGGTGTATTGACAGGTGATGTAAAAGACGTTCTTTTATTGGATGTAACACCATTATCCCTAGGAATTGAGACCATGGGAAGTGTAATGACCAAGTTGATCGAGTCGAACACTACGATACCAACTAAAAAATCCCAAGTATTCTCCACAGCCGCTGATAATCAGCCTTCTGTTGAAATTCATGTACTGCAAGGCGAAAGACCAATGGCTACGGATAACAAGACTATTGGACGTTTTCACTTGGACGGTATTCCACCATCAAAAAGGGGTACGCCCCAAATCGAGGTAACCTTTGATATTGATGCAAACGGAATCATAAAGGTTTCCGCAACGGACAAGGCAACGAACAAGACCCAGGATATCCGTATCGAGGCGTCTTCGGGATTGACCGAAGAGGAAATAAAGAAAATGAAGGCCGAAGCGGAAGCAAATGCCGAATCCGATAAAAAAGCCAAGGAAACTGCCGATAAGCTGAATGAAGCCGACGGTATGATTTTCCAGACGGAGAAGCAATTGGAAGAATTTGGCGATAAACTATCCGATGATAAGAAAAAGCCGATCCAAGATGCCTTAACGGAACTAAAGGCAGCCTACGAGTCTAAGGACTTAGCGGTAATAACACCTGCCTTGGACAAAATTAACGAAGCTTGGAAAGTAGCTTCCGAAGAAATGTACAAAGCACAGGCAGAGGGACAACAAGGCGGTGGCGCTCCACAAGGGGAACCTACGGCCGATGCAGCACCAGAAACGGATAACGTAGAAGACGTAGACTTCGAAGAGGTCAAATAATCATTTTGTAAATAGTTTAAAAGAAAAGGGCTCGATGTATTCGGCCCTTTTTTCGTTAGGTTTGGGTGCTAGCTGCTGGTTTATGGGATAATACATTCAATTCTAAAAGTAGTGTCATTTTCTACGTCTGCTTGACTGCGCATGGGAGTGTTATGTCCGAGCAAAAGGCATAAAATGTTTTAAATATGGAAAAGCTCTTTTTTTAAACAAGTTTTATTCATTTCCCGATGCAGTTTCCCTCCTTGGGAGGGATTAAGGGAGGTCTTTTTTTAGAAACAAAGAAATCTCAACGGCTTAATACCTCAATAACCAAATTTTTCAATAACCCTATATCAAATTTTCATTACCAGCAATTTTGTTTTTTGCTTGATACAATATGAAGTACCTTTGCTCCCATGTTACAAAAAAGTTCCCGTTTGCTCTTATTCCTGTTTTTTATTAGTGCCTGGCAAGGCTATGCACAGGAGATTGAATTGTTTACCCTAAGCGATTTTGACCTGAAAAACAAGGTCAAAACCTGTCTGGTAAGTGCCAGCTATGGCAAGGAGGAATATGATTTTGACAAGATGGGTCGTTTGACCAAGGCAGTTACCCGATTTAACGATACGGACTATGACCTGGTTTCCTACAAATATAAGGACGGGGAATTATTGGAAAAGCGTTCGGAGTCGTACAGGGACAACACCTTTGACCCAAGTACCTCCATTGCCCATTTTTACGAATTGGACACGGTGGAAGCGCGAAGAATAACCGAGAAAATAGTTTCCTATGAGAACGAATTTTTAGAGCAATACATCTATGATTACGATGACAATGGCGACCTGGTAAAAATAAACCGTCTTAATGATGAGGGAATTGACGAAACCTTGATAGAATATAAAAAATACAAGGGCGAGT
>Ga0075117_1000984_pt1 | contig 18148 bp, 15 predicted proteins | sample AntAceMetag02UKJ_FD_69789 | JGI IMG/M metagenome (GOLD analysis project Ga0075117, IMG submission 69789) | Saline lake microbial communities from Ace Lake, Antarctica - Antarctic Ace Lake Metagenome 02UKJ | ecosystem: Environmental > Aquatic > Non-marine Saline and Alkaline > Saline | place... | reverse complement strand
CAAAAGTTCTTAAAATGGTATTGAAAATACGGATGGCTTCTACTTTACCAGTCTTACCACTAAGCTCTACCACATCACCTACTTTGTAGGGTTTAAAGAGAAGAAGAAGTATACCACTTGCGAAATGGCCAAGACTTCCTTGAAAAGCCATACCTATAGCGAAGGCTAAGGCACCCAATACAGCGATAAAGGATGCTGTTTGTATACCAAAAATTCCTGCAGCACTAAATGCTAGGAGTATTTTAAGGCCAACATTAACTAAGGAAACAAAGACTGGTTGTACGGTTGCGTCAACTTCTCTTTTGGTGAGTATTTTCCTAAAAGTTTTAGTGATTTTTTTTATAAGCCAAAAACCTACAATGAGTGTTATTATTGCTAAAATAACTTTAGGTAAAAAAGAGATGGACATCGTGACTAACTGGTCAATATATTTCTGCATAAATTCTTTTATTTGTTTTTATTTATAAACTTTTACTATCTATATCATACTAAAAAACAGGGCTGTTCGAAAAATGGGAATAGACAAGGGAGAAGAAAAGGGAAGAGAATCAATTTTAGAGGAAATATGACCTTTAATGAAATCGTAGATACACTTCATTCTTTGGCAAACCCCGAAAAGGTGGTTTTCAAGAAGAAGAAATTTGGTATAGTTGCACAGAACTCTTTAGGTATTTATCATGCTGATTTAAAAGTATTGGCCAAGGACATTGGCAAGGACTCAGGACTAGCTATACGTCTTTTTGATACGGGGATATTTGAGGCTAGAATTCTCTGTAGCAAAATTTTTGACCCAAAGGACCTTACCTATCTCCAGATGGACGACTGGGCAATGACCTTTGAAAACTGGGAGATTTGTGATTCTTTCTGTATGGGATTATTTGCCAAAACGCCGCTGGCTTCTGCAAAGATTTACGAGTGGTCTAGCAGAGGGCCTGAGTTTGAGAAAAGAGCTGCCTTTGCTACACTTGCCGCCTTTTGTATGGCCGAAAAAAGGGCATTAAATGAAACCTTCGAAGCTTTTCTTCCAATACTTGTAAGAGAATCCTGCGATGATAGGATTTACGTAAAAAAGGCGGTGAATTGGGCTCTTCGTAGTATTGGGAAAAGAAATGTTGATTTGAAACAAAAAGCCTTAGCTACCGCAGAAAAAATATTATCTCATGAGACTAAATCAGGGAACTGGATTGCTAAGGACGCCATTCGTGAATTGACAAAAGAGAAGTTAAACGTTTTAGATTATCCCAGAAATATTTACAGACCCTAATAGGTGTCCATTCTATACCCCTTTTGACGCAAGTAAACGAGATCCTCAGCCATCTGGATTAATGGTCCCGTCAAATTAAGTTTTGATAGATAAAACTTATCTTTGAGTGAATTTAAAACAAAGAAATATATGAGTATCGATTTTGATAAGTCTGCGGAAAGAGCTGATGTTTTTGCAAGCGTACAAACTTTTTTAGACAGTAGGGGTTTTTCTGTGGTGGCTACAGATCACAACCGCCCTTGGGGAGGTTTTTTTGTTTTGGATGAAAGCCAGGCCCCCGAATTTATCAAGAGCTTTTTTCCTCATTTATCATTGAAAGATTTTGCAGGGTTTGAGAAATTGAGTCCCAAAATATTGGTGGTAGCTCCAGATCAAAGATTGTCTTGGCAATACCATCATCGTCGTGCTGAAATTTGGAAACTTATAGGAGGTGTGGCAGGCATTGTTATTTCAGATACGGATGAACAGACAGAAACCCAAAAACTAGAAATAGGGCAAGTCATCAATCTGAAATGTGGCGAAAGACATAGGTTGGTTGGTACAGACGGTTTCGGTATTGTAGCAGAAATCTGGCAACATACAGATAAGTCAAACCCTTCAGATGAAGATGATATTGTGAGGGTTCAGGATGATTTTGGGAGGTAGTTTTAGATAGGTAAAACCAATTTATGTTAGCCATAGTTAGTTTAATCTGCATTTAAAGTGTCATTTAATTATATGAAAATCTTAATAGCTTCAGACTCTTTCAAAGGGAGCCTCTCTTCGCTAAAAGTTGGAGAAGTACTGGCATTGGGAATTAAGGAAGCAAGAGATCAGGCCAGTATTGATATGATTTCCGTGGCGGACGGTGGTGAGGGCTCCTTGGAAGCCATTAATGATTCTATTCAAGGAGATGAAGTCAAGCAATTTGTGAAAGACCCTTTTTGGCGAACTATAATGGCATCTTATTTAAGAAAAGGAGATAAAGCATATATAGAAATGGCTGCCGCTAGTGGGCTTCATTTAGTGAAACCGTCTCAATTAAATCCTGAATATACCACAACATATGGAACAGGGCAGCAGCTAAAACATGCGGTAAAAAATGGAGCTAAAGAAGTTTACCTTTTTGTGGGTGGGACCGCCACCAACGATGGGGGAATAGGTATGGCTCAGACATTAGGCTATCAATTTCTGGATGAAAATGGCGAGCCAGTTATGACCATTGGAGAAGGTTTGGCACAAATAAGAAAAATCATCCTACCAGTCGAGAAGTTAAACTTTAAGCTGAATATCGTTTGTGATGTGATTAACCCCATGTTTGGACCCACTGGTGCTGCACATGTTTTTGCAGCCCAAAAAGGAGCGGATGCTGAAAGTATACTAAGATTAGAGGCTGGACTAAGGAATTTGTCCAATGTCATAAAAACGGACTTAGGAAAGGACGTGAGCACTGTTTCTGGCGGAGGTGCTGCTGGAGGTGCTGCTGCTGGTATGGCAGCGTTTTTTGATGCCGAAATTTTACCAGGCACAGAAACCATAATGAAATTAATAGGATTGAAAGAGAAAATGGCTCACGCCGATATCATCATAACCGGAGAGGGAAAACTAGATACTCAAACACTGTCCGGAAAGTTGATTTCGGGTTTGGCAAGTCGGGCTAAAGTACCTGTTATTGCTGTTTGTGGAATAAATGAACTTAGTATAGAACAGTTACAAACTTTGGGTGTAGAGAAGGTCTATAGCTTGGTTAATGAACATGTCTCCAAAGAGTTTGCCATGAATAATACAGCAGAATTATTAACAAACGTCGGCCGAAATATTGCCGAGGATTACCTTTAGAAATCCATCAACTTTTCTTTTTGGACTTGTAAGTCCTGCAGCAGTAACATTTGATTCTTTGCTCTATTAAGATTATGTATATCATGTTTCACGGGATAATAAATGTCGCCAAGCAGATAATCAGATAAAAAGCGAAGCCCTTGCATGTAAATCATAAACTCGCCAGCATAAAATAGATGCTTCCTCTCACCCGCGGTTAAAGAATGGCCCATTTGATTAAGATATCCTTGCATTAGAGCCTTGAAATAGGGCTCTCTAACTTTTATAGATTCCCAATTGGTGCTTTCCTCGTTCTCAGAGGATGTATAGGTACGAACCATATCACCTAAATCTGAGATGAAATATCCTGGCATCAGCGTGTCTAAATCACAGATAGCTAAAGCTTTTTTGGTATTGGCATCGAGTAATACATTACTGATTTTAGTATCATGATGTTGTACTCTCAATGGTATTTGGCCGTCTTTTTTTATTTGCCTAAAAGTTTCTAAAATTCGCTTTTGTGTTTCAAAAAATCGAATAATTTCTTTTCCCTTTTTAGCTCTTTCCGGGTGTCCATTTTTTAACGAAGTTTCAAACTGTTCATATCGAAACGCCAGATTATGAAAATTGGGAATGGTTTCTTCAAAGGGATCCAAGGAGATTTTATCTAAGTATTTGGATAGCTGTCCGAAAGCTTGGGCGGCTTCATATGCTAAAACAGGATCATCTACTAGGTCGATTGTAGTAGAATTGGCAACAAATAGGCTTAGTCGCCAAAAACTCTCACCATCAAAAAATAGAGATTCATTTTTAGCGGTAGGTATAGAGGAGGGAAACAAATAATTGGGATGAGTATTCTTAAGGTAGTTACTCACCAAACTAATGTTCTTTTCAATCAATTTTGGATCCTTGAAAACATTGGTATTTAGTTTCTGTAGGACATACGATTTTTCGCCTTTCAGTATATAAGTATGATGAATTAGCCCACTGCCGATTGTTTTTATTTCGAGATTCTTTGGGTCTAAGGCATATTGCCTCATGGCAACTTCAATGACTTTGGTCATATTTTGGTATAATGTTAAGATAAAATAGCAGTATCCGCAGAGAATAATGCTGATTTCTCTTGTCATACTGGCCCCAATTTCGTACTTTTTACTCGATATAAGTTTAATAGTGTCATAGATTTTTGCTACCACATAACTCAAGAATTTATTTTTTTTCAACATTTAAACTTTTAACATTATGAAAACTTATATCGCTATACTAGCAATATCCGCTGGCAGTCTTCTTTTGTGTCAATCATGTAATTTAGCGGCTGAAAAGGCAATCGATGAAGAGTTAGAAACAGCTAAAATAATCTCTGTTATAGAAGAGGAAACAGAATGTTTTTTCCGTCGAGACTATGACTGCTGGCAGGATAAATTTACGCACACAGATTATTCCTATCAAGCTTGGAGTAATTCCGATGGAACCTTTGATGCCAGTGTAGGCTGGGAAGCTATCGAGAAAAATTTAGGTAAATACATCAAAGAAAACCCCTCTGATCCTGAGGAGCCTGGTTCAAGCCATCCTGTAGTCAAAAGGGAAAACATGAAGGTTAAATTTTACGGCAATCAGGCCGCTCATATTACTTGGGACCAGTATAATAGTAATAGGAGTCAAGAGTACTTTCTACATTCCAAAGAAGTAAGACTAATGGAGAGAGTAGAAGGTGATTGGAAAATTGTGAATGTTTCAGCCTTTTGGAATTACAAAAACAGAATTCCAATTTCTGACATTTAAGATCATTTGAACCTAAAAAAATCCCATGAGCTAGCCTCATGGGATTTTAAAAATTCCTATATCGCTTACACATAAGGGTACAGGGGCTTTGAAATTTATCCGAACCTTTGACGCATCCATAGGAGCATCAAGTTTTATTAACCTATTGGCACCTATACTAGTGACACTAGCTATTTCGGTCCAGGTGCCATTTTTATAAACTTCAACACTGGCGTTTTCTATTCTTTGACCAAGCTTTATGTTTTCTCTAATTTGAATCAAATTAAAAGTAGACATTTCAGGGAATTCGATTTCTACAGAAGCTTGGTGCACATCATTATCTGTTGCCCAATAGGAATACCTATCATCATCTACTAATAGAGATTCATTAAATCCCTGCCCTCTTATATTAGAGGCAGTTAGTTCAGCATTATGAATTAAATTTTTACTGAAAGTGGCGGTTAATCTCTCCCCAAATTCCTTTAAAATAGTAACATCATTCTCATGAAGTAAGCCTTCTGTAGTAGGAGCCAGTCCTAAGTCTAAGCTTGCACCTCTTCCCACACTTTTAAGGTATAAATCAAATAGAGCTTCTGCATCCTTTTCTCGGCCATCTTCCTCGGGGTGATAAAACCATCCTGGTCTAAGTGGCACATCACATTCAGCAGGTATCCAGTATGTACCATTTCTTGTGCCAGTACTACTTACGGCGGTGTTTACATTGCCGGGTACTGCTATGTCTCCGGTGTTTGGTTCTGGCGAAAAGGTAGCCCAATGGGTTTCGGCTGCATAGCCATGCTCACCACCTACCCATCTTACGTCGAGCCCGATGTCGCTAAAAACATTAGCCATTGGTTGCATTTTTCTTGTAATCTGCTCCCAGGTATTCGTCCAGTCGTAATAGGTAGTGTTATCTATTTTTCTAGTTTCATTGGCCCCGCCGTAGTAGCCATCGCCACCATTGGCACCGTCATGCCAGCTCATAAATAGTTCTCCGTAGTTTGTATAGAGTTCTTTCAATTGAGCACGGTAAGTTTCTAAATATTCAGGCTTACCGTAGTTCGGATTGTTTCTGTCCCAAGGAGAGCAGTAAACACCAAATTTTAAACCAGCGGCTCTACACGCCTCTTCCATTTCCTTGACCATATCACCCTTTCCGTCACGCCAAGGACTTTTGGAGATATTGTAATCTGTGGTTTTAGTAGGCCATAAGGCAAAGCCATCATGATGTTTAGCTACAAAAATGAGCCCTTTTAAACCACCAGCTTTAGCGGCAGAAACTATTTGAGAAGCGTCAAATTTTTTAGGATTGAAAATGGCAGGGTCTGCATCGCCAAAACCCCATTCCTTATTTTCAAAAGTAGTCGGGGTAAAGTGAATTAAACCGTAGAGTTCTGTCTCATGCCAAGCCAACTGTCTTTCGGTGGGTAGAGCTCCGTAAGGAATAGGAGTAGAAGTTTTACAAGAAGTAAAACAGACTAATGCGAAAATTACTATGATATGTTTGTTCATTTTTTAGGAAATTAATTCCAGTTTAAGAAGTTCTTTGGTTGGGCTTTTAGCTCCCCAAGCATCTCCTATTGCCATGGCAGCTCCCATAGCTGCCGTATTATCAAAACCCACTTTATAAACGCCTTTATTATGAAATGCCTCAGAAAGCAATTCCATAAATATTTCATTTTTGGCTAATCCACCTTCTACAAATATCTTTTTTATATAATCATCATGTTCTATGGTTAGTTTAATACTAGCCACTTGCTGGGCTACTAAGTCCATAATAAATTGATGATAGGCTTCTTCTATTGTCGCAAAAACATTGAGGTTTCTTTCCATAAAAGGACTGTCTAGGCCCCTTCCCAATTCTGTCCTCTCCGGTAAAACTTGCGGTATGCTATTTCTTAATTTTCTTATGCTGTCTGGATTATAACTAATATTTAGACAGTTGCCAGATGCACAGTCGAAATGCGTCTCTAAATGTCTAATCTGTCTGCTGTGTTCGTTTCCACTGAATAAACGAGCCATTTTAATGATTTGACCATGCTCATTTAAGATGTTAAAACAGTTATTCTTTAAATCACTTTCAGAAGAAAGAGCATTATTGAAGGGGTTTATGCAAGCGGTCCATGCTCCTGTACTAAGTAGAACAAAGGGCTCTTTAATAACTGCCAAAAACGGAATAGTCTCAGCCACTTTATAATAGATACCAGGCCCAAAAGCTATCCTATCTTCGCTGCTAGTGACTTCAGAAGAAGACACAATATCCTGCTTAATGACATCCATATTTTGCTCATCTAGCCATGCATGATAGCCATGATTCTCAAAATCCCAGGAGGCGGAATGACTGCCAATACTGGTATGATCATGAAAATACTTTTTGGTAAAAACACTCTGTAAATATTGAGCCAAAGAAAGACTCCGCTTAATCCTATGGAAGAGTTTAGGCTTGTTTATTTTTAAATAAAACAGCTGGAGTGCGGCTGTTTCAAAACTAAGCTCAGCCAACTGTATCGCTTTCCTTTGACCTTGGTTATGGTCAAGGATTTCCTGAATTAGGGTTTTGATTTTATAACCCAGCAGCTTTTCTGTGCCTATTACAGGGCAAAGGGGCTTGCCATTCCCATCTAAATGAACCAAACCACCAGCATAAGAATTGAAATTTACAGCTGCTAGGTCAAAGTTTTTAGAAGCTTTTGCCAAATCAACACTTTCTTTTACCCAACTCGTAATATCAAGGAGGTCTTCGGCACTATTTCCTTCTTCGTCTAGAATGTAGTTTTTCTTTCTTTCTTCATATTGAAGAACATTCAAATTCACGTCAAAAACTGTATAGCTTAATACATTGGGTAAAACATTGAAAACTAGACAAGCCTTGGTCATTGGAGCATTTTTATGTCAAATTAACATAGTATTGCCCGCGAAACAAAACATGGTACGTCTCTATAAGAGAGATGTTAAACTATTTATGCGGATTTTAATATTCTTGTTGGCTTATGTAACATGGACTGAGGTATTTTAACTCCCATAAAACTTCACGACCTTTGTGCCTTTAGAAAAAAGAGAAATATTTTTATCTATGAATATATTAGTCTTAGGTTCGGGAGGAAGAGAGCATACGTTTACTTGGAAAATAGCTCAGTCTAGTCGTTGCGAAAAGCTTTTTGTAGCACCAGGAAATGCAGGGACTTCAAAAATCGCTGAAAATGTAGCTTTAGATATTTTAGACTTTGAGGCAGTAGGTCAATTTGTTATCGAAAACGGAGTAAGCCTTGTCGTGGTAGGTCCAGAAGCACCGCTGGTAGCTGGCATAGTAGATTTTTTCAAAGCCGATAAAAAACTTAAAAAAATAGGGATTGTTGGGCCTTCGGCTAAAGGTGCCATGCTAGAAGGGAGCAAAGATTTCTCTAAGGACTTCATGAAGCGTCATGGAGTGCCTACGGCGGCTTCTAAAACATTCTCGAAAGACTCCATAACAGAAGGCTTGGCTTTTCTAGAGTCAGAAAGTGGCCCATACGTTTTAAAAGCAGATGGCCTTGCGGCTGGTAAGGGCGTTATTATAACAGAAGATAGAGAAGAGGCTAAGAGCACTTTGAATGAAATGCTCCTAGAAGCCAAATTTGGGGATGCCAGTTCTAAAGTGGTCATTGAACAATATTTGAAGGGCATTGAATTATCAGTTTTTGTACTCACCGATGGTAAGAATTACCTGATTTTGCCAGAGGCCAAAGACTATAAGAGAATAGGCGAAGGAGATACAGGACTCAACACTGGTGGTATGGGGGCAGTCTCTCCAGTTCCTTTTGCTGATGAAGACTTTATGCAAAAAGTGGAGGAAAAAGTAGTGAAGCCAACCTTGGCCGGTCTTCAAAAGGACGAGATAGATTTCGTAGGTTTTATTTTCATAGGCCTAATGAATGACGGCGGAGAACCTTGGGTAATAGAATATAATGTAAGAATGGGAGATCCTGAAACACAAGTGGTTTTCCCAAGAATACAGACTGATGTGCTACGCTTGTTCAAAGCTGCGGCAGAAGGCAAACTAGATAAAATCAAGCTTAAAGTATCCCCCAAAACCGCTGTGACTTCCGTAGTCGTAGCGGGTGGATATCCAGAAACCTACCAGAAAGGTTATAAAATGGATGTGCCAGAGGAGACTGCCGATAAGCTGGTTTTTCACGCGGGTACTAAGGATGAGGGAGGAGAGGTATTAACTAACGGCGGAAGGATAATGGCCTTTACGGGTCTGGCAAAAACTATGGCCGCTGCAGTGAGAAAATCTCAAAGTATGGCACGGAAAGTGAAATATAGAGGTAAGTATTACCGCAAAGATATTGGACAGGACTTGCTGTCATTGAACAATAATTAGATTATTTTTGATAAATCGTATTTAGTCTGGAAATGCTTAATTTCAAGACTTTACTCTGCAAAGTGATGGTGAAGGTGATAGATAGGAGAGGCAGAGATTTTACTTAACGGGCTTTAAAGCCTTTGAATATATATTTATGGGATGTGGACAGTGCTCTTCTGGCAGCTGCGGTAGTATAAAAGCTCCTGCAGACTCCGAGAAGACTAATAACAAAACAGCAGGCTGTAGTAGCGGAGGATGTAGTAGTGGCGGCTGTACTAAACTAAATACTTTTGATTGGCTTTCAGACATGGCTTTGCCAAGCACCATGCGTTATAACGTGGTGGAAGTGAAATTTAAAGGAGGCAGGAAAGACTACTATAGAAATTCAAAGAAGTTAGATCTACATACAGGTGATTTCGTAGTCTGTCAAATGCAGAATGGGTACCATATCGGTACGGTTTCTTTACAAGGGGAGCTAGTTAGATTGCAGCTTATCAAAAAGGAAATTCCTGATAATGATAAGATGCCAAAGCTTTTGAGGGTAGCCTCAGATTCCGACATGGAAAAACACCAGCAAGCTATTAATAGAGACTTGCCTACCATGTTTAGAGTCCGGGAATTAATGAGTGACTTTAAGCTGAAAATGAAAGTTTCGGATGTAGAGTTTCAATCTGATAATTCCAAAGCCACATTTTATTATTCTGCAGACGATAGAATAGACTTTAGAGAGCTCATAAAGGCCTTAGCTTCTGAGTTTAGAGTACGCGTAGACATGCGTCAAATTAGCCTTAGGCAAGAGGCTTCTAGGATAGGAGGAATTGGCTCATGTGGCCGTGAATTATGCTGTTCTACATGGCTTACAGATTTTAAATCAATCTCAACTTCCGCGGCTCGTTACCAAAACCTTTCTCTTAATCCTGCCAAGCTTTCAGGACAATGTGGAAGGCTTAAGTGCTGCCTAAACTACGAGCTAGAAACTTATGTAGACGCTCTTCAAGATATTCCAAAAGTGAATAAGCCTCTGTTTACAGAAAAAGGAGAGGCCTTTTTACAAAAGACAGATATATTTAGACGTCTGATGTGGTTTGGATATAAAAATGATAATAACTGGTTTTCTATTCCTACTACCAGAGTGGTGGAAATAATGGAAATGAATAAGGCGGGTAAAAAACCAGTGAGCTTGGAAGATTTACAGCTTTTGGAGGAAGTGGTGAATAATAAAGAGCCACTTAATAATGAACTAGATAGACTAGACAGAAAGCTGTCTAGTAAGCCCGGGAATAGAAATAAAAAGAAAGGAGGGACTAATAGCGGGAAAAGAAAGAACCAACCCCAAGGACAAAAGCAGGACCCAAATCAAGGTCAAAAAAACCCTAATACTCAACCTAAGGCATCGGTAGCTGGCCAAAATGCCGAGGGTTCACAGAGTCCACGCTCTAACCCTAATCAACCAAGAAAAAACAGAAACAAGCGAAATAATAGAAATAGACCTAATCCTAATAAGGGGAATGAGAAGAGCTAGTCTGGTATTTATATGTAGTCTTTTAGTGAGTGCCTGTAACTCAGATTCTGTCCATAAGGATTTAGTGGATTTTGATGGATATGAATGGGCAGCTGCGGATGTTAAAAGTTTTGACTTTGAGATTGAAGATAATTCAAGGATCTTCCAAGTTAATTATTTGCTTAGGAATGCACTTCAATATCCTTTTTCTAATATTTACTTAAAAAGTGCATTAAAGGATTCTTCAGGGAATGTTTTAGTACAAGGTATGGAAGTTCTCGTTCTTTTTGATGAAAAAACGGGTAAGCCAAAAGGAGATGGCCTTGGAGATTTGTTTGACCACCGAATAGGTGCCGCTCAATACAAGGATTTGAAGTTTCCTTATAATGGGAAATACAGTTTTGAGATACAGCAAAGCATGCGTCCAGACCCTCTTGTAGGAATTATGTCTATCGGTTTTGAAATCTTAGAACCGAAAAAGTAGTAGGAGCTTAAAAAACAAAAAAGGGGAGAATTGATTATCAATTCTCCCCTTTTTAATGTCTAGCTAGTGACTTAGTTCAAGCTCTCCACTAAGTCATCAAACTTCGTCAACTTAGTATTAACCTTAACAGAAAGCTCTTTTGCGGTGGCTGCATTTTTCTTTGCTTCAGCCAATTCCCCTGCCTTTTGATTAAGTCTGGCCATCTCGTAATAGTATTCAGACTTAACGTTATCTTGAGTGATGGTTGGCAATGCATCCTTAAGCCAGTTTTTGGCCATAGATACGTGCGAGTTATCTGGGAAATTGTCGTTAAAAACGCGAGTTATGTAAACAAAGGCAGAACCGTTTCCTTTAAAGGCTGTAATCATTTTATTACCTAGAGCCAGAGCCTCTGCTAACTTGTCTTCTCTCATGTAAGCCTTGGCTTCAAATTCCCAGAGAATATTGTCGGCAAACTTTCCAGCTTTTATAGCTGTCATATGCTTTCTGACAGTTTGTAGCTGCTCTAAGTTATACTTCTGACCCCTTGGGCTATAAAGAGAGCTTTGTAAGATACCTCCTAAAATATTGTCTTGATTATCTGGATGCCCTTCTTTGTTTTCATAGGCAGCGGCCTGACCCGTGTGAGATAGCCAATATTTGGCAAAACCATTGTCAATATCTGAAACGGCTTTTTTAGTAAGACCCCAACTCTCTTCTGAGCCTAGTTTGTCTTTAGGATAAATCTCAAAAAGAGCATCAGATGCTGCTAAACCAGCCAGCGTGTCTTTAATAACTCGAGTAAAAGAGGCGTAGTCTGACAAGAATTTAACAGAACGCTCTCCATCTGCAAAACGGCCGGCATAACTAGAGGCCCTGGTTTTTACATCAAGTGCGGCTTCGGCGTTTCCAGTTAAGGAAGCAATACTCGGGTCTGCACTTGCCTGATGAACCAGGTTTCCGTCGCCGTCAAAGTATAAGAACATAGGGAAACTTGGCAACCAAATATTCTTATCGTTTAAGAATTTGACTTGATCTGCTTCCTGAACGTTTAGCTTATAATTAATAAAATTGGTATTGTACATTTTTGCCACCTGTGGTTCCTTGAAATAAGGCTCAATAGCGATGCAATACTGGCAAGTAGGGGAGTAGCATTCTACAAAAAGTAGCTCTCCACGGTTTCTCGCTTCTTCTAGAGCGGCATTGATATCCGTTTTCCAGCTTACTTGTGTTTCGTCAATAACCTTGGCCGGCATATTGATTTTAGGCTTAGATTTTTCTTCTGCCGTTTCTTGTGAGTTTGATTTACAGCCAAAAGCTAGTAAAATGAGAAGGATAGAAATTCCTTTGAGGTTTTGAATATGCTTTAACATGAATGTGTTATCTATGATTTTAATGCGTATTAAGGTGACACAATAATTTTGCCGAAATTAAGAACAAAAGAGGAAACGACAGCCATAATCCTTTTGTTGTCCTGTTAAACCGATGTTAAAAAACGATAAATGACTTATACTCTATACGGAATCCCAAATTGTGACACAGTAAAAAAGGCCAAAACCTGGCTTACTGAAAACGGAATTGAGTTTACATTTCATAATTTCAAAAAAGAGGGCTTAGACCCCTCAAAAATTAAAGCTTGGCTTTCTCAAGAACTGCCGGAGGTTTTGGTCAATAATAGAGGCACCACTTTCAGGAAATTGGAAGAACATCAGAAAGAAAACTTCAAAGATAAAGAGATGGCCTTTGAGATTATGAGGGGAAATCCCTCTGTAATTAAAAGGCCCGTTTTAGAAAAGGATGAAAAAGTAATAGCCGTTGGCTTTAAGCCTGAAATGTATAGCGATTTGTTTGCTTAAAGCATCTTTTCTTGGCCTTTATGAGGTTGTTTTCTTATGAATTATAGGGTTTATTTGTGTAAATCCTATAAAAATGAAATTTACATCAGGCCTTCTTCTTTTGCTCTTTATTTCTGGATGTGCCGAAAAAGAAAAAAAAGCCACTCAGCCAAACATTATTTATATCCTCGCCGATGATTTGGGCTATGGAGATTTGGGCTGCTATGGGCAGGAAATCATAAAAACGCCCAATATTGACAAACTGGCCGAGCAGGGTATCCTATTTACTGACCATTATGCGGGAAGCTCTGTTTGTGCTCCTAGTCGTGCGGCCCTCATGACGGGTTTTCATACAGGTCATAACAGAGTGCGAGGAAATTACGAAGTCGGTCCTTTAGGCTTTGGTGCTTGTCTAGAATTGAGAGAGCAGGATGTCACTATTGCGGAGGTTTTAAAACCACTGGGCTATACTAGTGCTGTCATTGGCAAGTGGGGTTTAGGAATGAATGGAACCACTGGTGAGCCAAACAAGCAAGGGTTTGATTACAGTTATGGTTTCCTGAATCAAGGACATGCCCATTTTCAATTTCCAAGTTTCGTTTTTAGAAATGGCGAACGTCTAGAAATTCCTGAGAATAAAAACCTAGCTAACAAGCGTTTTTCAAACGACCTTTTCACAGAGGAGGCTCTTCGGTTTGTGGGGGTAGATCATGAAGCACCTTTCTTTTTATATCTGGCCTACACCACGCCACATGCAGAGATGTTGCTCCCCGAGAGCGATATCTTCGATGCCTACAAAGGCATTGTTGCGGAAAAACCTTATGTGAAAAAAGGTCAGCCAGACAGTACAGATAATAATAAAGGAGCTTATCGTTCTCAAGAGTTTCCAGCCGCCGCTTATGCGGCTCAAATATCACATCTAGACTCCTGTGTAGGGGTGCTTGTGAAAAGAGTAGCAGATTTGGGTTTAAGTGAAGAAACTGTTTTTATGTTTTCTAGCGATAATGGCCCTCATGCCGAAGGTGGTGCAAATCCTGCCTACTTTAACAGTGCGGGAAAACTTAAAGGCCAAAAAAGAGACTTATATGAAGGGGGAGTCAGAGTACCGTTCATCGTTAAATGGGAGGGCAAAATTGAGCCAAAATCGGTTTCAGATGAGCCTTCAGCTTTTTGGGATATATTCTCCACCATGGAGTCTTTGGCGGGCAGTTTAGAACCAAGTAAAAACGATGGGCTAAGTTTGCTGCCAACTTTAATGGGTCAAAACCAACAGGCACACGATTATTTATATTGGGAATTTCATGAAAACCCTAGTACCAACCAAGCTATAAGAAAAGGGAATTGGAAAGCCGTGAGACATGATCCAAAAGGGGAAATTGAACTTTACAATTTGTCTTCAGATCTGAGCGAAAGCACAGATTTGGCCTCTGAATTTCCCGAAAAAGTAGCTGAAATGGCAGTCCTTTTTACTCAAGCCAGAACCGAGCATGAGATTTGGGCTTTAAAATCGAAACGTTAGATTTATTTCCTAGCCCTATAAAACCAGAACCATGAGAGTATTTCTTATTCTATTTCTTTTAAGCTATTCAGCCGTTTCTCAGGACCGCCCAAATATCCTCTGGCTTACCTATGAGGATACTTCTCCAGAGTTTATTGGAGCCTACGGCAATGAAAACGCCAAAACCCCTTTTATGGATTTTATGGCTCAAAATGGAACAAGGTTCACAGGAGCCTTTTCTACGGGTAGCGTTTGTTCTCCAAGTCGTTCTGCTCTTATAACGGGAGTCAAGACTTTTGAACTAGGCACTGGAAACCATAGAAGTAATTATAGCATTCCAGCATACATTCACGGGTTTCCAAAATACCTGAGAGATGATGGATATTATACCAGCAATAATGCAAAAACGGACTATAACGTAGCCAATGAAGCTAAAATGATAGCGGACGCTTGGAATGAAAGTAGTAATAAAGCAGGCTGGTGGAATAAGGACGCTAGCCAACCCTTTTTTGCTGTATTCAATTCAAATTCCTGTCATCAATCCAGAACCATGACATTACCTTATGAGCAGTACCGAAAGATGATTTGGGATCAACTACCAGATAGTCTAAAAACGCAGGAAGATGGTTTTGAAATGCCACCGTTTTATAAGGATACTCCAGAAATGCGAAAGCAAATGGCAAGAGTTTATAACTCTTTGACCAAAACTAGCCTTGAGTTTCAGGCCATTTATGACCGTCTCGTGAAGGAAGGATTATTAGAAAATACCATCATTTTTTCTTTTGCCGATCATGGAGAAGGAATGCCAAGAATGAAAACCAACGGGCTGGGATTAGGACACAGAGTGCCATTCACAATCTGGTTTCCAGAAAAATATAAACACCTTTCACCATGGGGGCAGGGAGGCATTGTGACAGAGGAAATGATAGATTTTGTGGACTTGGCTCCCACAGTTTTAGCTCTAGCAGGAGTAGAAATTCCAGCTTACATGAAGGGAAGAGTGTTGGCCGGAGAGCAAAGAAGCGAACCTAGAGATTATCTCTTTTTATCCTCAGACAGGTCAGACGAAAGTTATGATTTAACCAGAACGGTTATCAAAGGAAAGTATGCTTATTCGCGTGTATATATGCCCTATATCCAAGAATTACGTCATTTGATGTATATGGACCAAGGTGATATCACAAGCCAGATAAGAAAGGATTTTAAGGAAGGGAAATTAAACAAAGCTCAAGAGATGATGCTTATTCCTCGTCCTGCTGAATACCTGTTTGATTTAGAAAAGGACCCTTGGGAGCTAAATAACTTAGCCGAAAATAAGGAGTACATAAGTTTGATTAAAGAGTTAAGGGAAAAGTTGAAAACGAATATCCTTAAAGAGCGTGATGTTCTGTTTTTGCCAGAATACGAAATTGCTAAGATCTCAGAAAAAGGAAACGCTTTTGAGTATAGATTAGACCCAGTTCAGTATCCCATTAATGAAATTTATGAGGTAGCAAGTCTAGCTGGCTTTAGAAATAAGGCGACGTTAAAAAGACAATTGCTGGCTTTAAAATCAAAAAACAAATTTGTAAGGTATTGGGCATTATTGGGGCTTAAGTCTCACGAGGTAAATGATTTTGGGGCTCAACTTTCAAGCATTTTAAAAGACCCTTATCAGCCTAACACCATTTTAGCAGCATCTTTGGTTTATGAATTGAACGCTAGTGAAATAGCGAAGAACACATTAGAGAAAGCTATTCATAGTCCTTATGACCATATCAGCAACTTGGCTTTGCAACAAATCATGTATCAATCCAATGCGGTAGATTTTAAGAAGATTATCGGGGTTTTTGAAGACCAACAAAAACAGCTAGCTAAGAAAGACAGACTCTTTAATGCCGACCGATCCGCCAGTATGTTCAGATATATACTAGACGGGGGTTCCATTGCAGAGGACTGAAATTTGCTTTTAATTAGTTAATTTCGTTCCAAAATATTCAACCAAAATGAAAAAAAACCTTAACCGTCGTGACTTTCTAAAATCAACTGCACTTGCTTCTAGTTTCTTTATTCTGCCAAGGCATGTTTTAGGAAAAGGATTCTTAGCTCCGAGTGATAAAATCAATATGGCCTTCATCGGATGTGGGAAACAAAGTAATGGACTTCAACGTCGTTTTTATGACACGGGGCAAATAAACATAGTTGCTGCTGCAGATCCACATCGTCTAAAATTGGAAAGGTTCACAAATAATCTCAAGAAGCTCGTTGCTAAAGATAATTTGGATACGTCTTTCAATGACTATGAAGACTATCGACAAATAATTGAGGATAAATCTATTGATAGTGTGGTGGTAGCTACGCCAGATCATTGGCATGCAGCCATTACGGTAAAGGCGGCGGAGGCAGGGAAAGATATATATTGTGAAAAACCTTTGGCTCTTACAGTGAAAGAGGGTAGGGCGATGGTAAACGCCGTTAGAGAAAACAATAGAGTATTGCAGACAGGTAGCATGCAACGCTCATGGCCAGAGTTTTTGCGAACCGCAGAACTGATTCGAAATGGCTATTTGGGAGACATCAAAGAGATTTTAGTGAACGTGGGTAACCCACCCAAAGATATTAATTTTGAGGCACAGCCTTTACCTAGCCATTTAAACTGGGATTTATGGCTCGGGCCAAACGTGGATAAGAGCCCTTATAATGAATTATTGGCACCGACCTTAGAAAATGATTTTTGGGCTTTATGGAGAGAATACAAACCTTTTGGTGGTGGTTATATCACGGACTGGGGAGCCCACATGTTTGATATAGTACAGTGGTCACTTGGGATGGATGATTCTGGGCCTGTGAAGGTAAGTGCTCCTTTGGCCAAAGGCATGACTGGTGATATTAGGGGACTGCAATACACCTATAAAAATGGCATTACCGTCACGCATAATGACTTTGGCAAGAATAACGGGATTCGTTTTGTGGGGTCTGAGGGTGTTTTAGATGTGCAAAGAAAGAATTTGGAGGAGCCTAAAAATCTTAAGAATGTTGAAATAAAATCAACCGATGTAAGATTGAAAAAAACGGAGAACCATTACATAGATTTTATCAATGCGATGCGAAGCCGAGAAATGCCGATTTGCGATGTGGAAATAGGACATAGAACGTCCTCTATGTGTAGCATCGGTAACATCGCTTATGAATTAGGAACAGAGCTAGACTGGAATCCAAAAAAAGAGAAATTCAAAAATAACGCTGCGGCAAATGCCCTGTTAGGAAGAGAAATGTCAGCGGAGCATGGGATTTTGATTTGATGGCTGTTTGAGAAGTTTAACGTTTTTGTGTATGAAAAGTAGGGCGGAAGATAAGTGGTTTCTTTTCTGATAAGCTAAAGTCAAATCTTTTGTATTTTGTGATTATTTTCCCTTTCCCAATCACCAAATTAAAAGATTTGGCGTCCTTGCAACTATACTCAAACTCTCGATTTAGCTAAGACTTGCTCTGTTTTTTATACCCGGTGTTGAACTCAACCCAAGGTAGCTAAAGCCTTTATTCTAAGAGAGCCTTAACTTAATTACTCACCAAATATTTAAATTGATGAGTAAAAATAAGGAAAATTATGGCTGGTTAAACACCAAGCCAAACAGTGCTAAAACGTTAATAGCACGAGCTAAGCGAGAGGTACCAGGTTTTGCGGAGCACATTCAGAAGTTTGAG
>Ga0075117_1000977_pt1 | contig 18208 bp, 26 predicted proteins | sample AntAceMetag02UKJ_FD_69789 | JGI IMG/M metagenome (GOLD analysis project Ga0075117, IMG submission 69789) | Saline lake microbial communities from Ace Lake, Antarctica - Antarctic Ace Lake Metagenome 02UKJ | ecosystem: Environmental > Aquatic > Non-marine Saline and Alkaline > Saline | place... | reverse complement strand
TTGGACAGCTTTGCTCATGGGTTATGTATCCACAGCATAGGGTTGATTTTTCCCAAATTGCTGACTTGATACCGTGGATAAAAAGCAACATAGTTCTTGGAGGAACTGACTTTAGAGACAGCATAGTTCATGATGACGATGATGACGTTATGTATTTTATAGATCCTCCATACCTTGGAACAAGTGGTTGTTACATTGATAAATCCACCAAGATAAATCATGACAATGTTTTAAGCTCCGAGGAGATTGCTGATTTTGTTTGTTCGATAAAGTCACCAACTATTTTTACATACGGAACTGATGCTCCTGAAACATTTCCAATGTTTAAATGGCACAGAATGATGGATAAAAGTGTTCCAAGAATTAAAAATGCAAACGGAACCTCAAGAACTAGGACAGAGTGGGCAGCGTACATAAACTTTAAAAACAGACTTCCAGACGGAAGCACTTATGCCGCATAGCAGGCTGTAGGATTGAGTGTAGAAAATGAGCAAAATTAAAACAATGTACGAAGACAAAAATAAGTTCTTTGATGTTACGACTCCGCATGGATACGGAGTTCTTGCACTCAGGACAGCAAATAGCAAACTTGGCAAGGCGGAGAAAATTGACAACTTCGCTCTTGGCTTATTTGGTGAGGCCGGGGAGTTGACCGACATTTACAAGAAACACCGGTATCACGGTCACGAAATTGACACCGATAAGATCGGCAAGGAAATAGGTGATTGCCTTTGGTATTGCGCCGCACTTTCAAGTGTCGCCGGAAAAGGAATTGAAAGTGTTTCCGATTTCTGCGTTCAAATTGGGGTGCTTGCTGGTTTTAAATCTGAAGAAGAAACCAGCTTTAACACCTTGCAGTATGTTTTAAGATCTGATGACTTAGAAACACCGAAATTGTTTAAGTTGATGTCAACTTCAATTGGTGAAATTTGCAGATTGACAACAATAGATACTGACGATCTTGAAGTGTTATCTCTTCTTGTTGACGAGAGAATCGCCGGGGTTGTTTGGTGTTTGTCCAATATAGCCAGGAGATTTAGTTTGAGCATGAACGATATTGCCTGCAAAAACATCAAAAAGTTGGATGATAGATACAAGGGTGAATTCAGCAAAGAGGCCAGCATTGCGCGAGTAGACACGCAGGCGACCTAGAAACAGCTTCTGCGAGCCAAGGTAAGCCCGTCTCCCTGCCCGGTAGTCTCCGGGGGAGTGGCGGGCTTTCCTTTTGTCGTCGAGCATGGGAGACCTTGCCTAGGCTGCGGTGCCCTGTTAGAATTTGGTGACGGCAGGGCAGATCGCATTTGCCGACAGATCAGGGTGATAGATGTCGACAGGTATAAGTGGCGGTCCCAGAAGTGCGCTAACCAAGAAAACAAGAGGGATTCTTGAAGAATCTCAAACGTTTTTAATAACCTGCGAACTTATACCAAGGACCGCAATAGTTCAGTCTATGGTATCATATAAAAGATTTACGGATTACGTTTTACTGAATTACGGACCAGACTATTTTTTTGATAAAAAAGAAATTTTAGTTTCTCTGGTTTTAAAAAATAGCATAAAAGATATCAGGTTTGGAGAACTTACTTTTAGTTGCTCAAATATTAAATCTGCAATAATGATTGCAAAAAAGTATCTTGCCAGAAGTAGGCATGGTTATCTTGAATTCAGGATAACTGTTAACGGAAACCATATTCCGGTACCAGTTATCAGATATTCAGTATCTGCGGAAGTTGTAAATGGCAGTGAAAACTGCGAAGTTGTAAAACTGTTCGAAAAAAAAGATAGGATATAAGATATGTTCAGTCAAAGCGAAATCAGAAACGATGATCCTGTATACGTTCACGGTCAAGGAGTTGTTTCAGGAGTTCCAAAAGGAGATACGATCCCTAGGGAGCTGAAATACAATGTACCTTTGAGTTTTTACGAAATTGCATCTTATAGATGCAGTGATAGTGCTCATGACCTGTGCCACAAGTGTTACGACAAGGTTAGAAATAAGTCAAGATTTGGACTCTGCGCACCGTGCTTCAACGAGTCGAACTTAACAACATTGCTTGCCAGTGACGCGGATGAAAGAACTGTTTACCTCACAAGGAGAGGGAGAAAAATCCAGCTTGTTGGTGGTGTAATCAAAGTTCCAATTTTTGTTGGAACAAAAATTTCAACATACAAAATCATGATGGAGCGTCCATATATTATAGCTGATAGTCCGTTCAAGAAAAGAGACTTTGATTTAATTTTATCCAACGAAAGAGTTGTAAAGTTGAACGCCCATGGTAAGATACCAATGGATTATCTTCTTGCGGAGCTTGATTAGAAATGAATTATAAAAACTGTTCGAACTGTAGACACTCATCATCCTCAAGTGTTCCTGAAAACGTTGAGGTTGTGTTTGATGAGAATATTAGCATATCGGATGAAACTGTTCCATTTTACACTTGCAGAGTTATTGATGAAAAACCTGTTGAAATTGGATTGAGTCCAATCTTTTGTCATCACCACTCATATGACACCGATAACGTTAAGGATGAAATTGTCTCAAACGCAGACAAGATGATTGCCAAGTTTGAGGAAAGGATGAAAAAAAGAGAATCAGAGGAAAGAGATGGCTAGACACACGAAGGTGTATAACGCTCTACTTTCTTTCTATGTTGAGTCAATTTCTGATATTGAAAACTCGCTTGATATCGCAAACTCAAGAAGAAGCACTTTGCCGAATCAATTCAACGAGGATTCGCTTTCCGCTCTAAGAGGAAGCGTTGCGACTGAACTTGAAGCAATAATAAATCTTGCAAGAGATCAGTCAGTTCATTTTGAAAAGATTGAAATGATTAAAGAATGGGAAAAGTCCTCACTGATTGAGTCGACTGCTGAAATGTGCCTAAAATCACTAAGAAGGATGAAGAATAAGGGGATTATAACAACTCATAGAAACATAGATCTAGGATCACTCATGCAGCACGTTCCAAACTTATAGGATCAAATTATGATAGAGGTAACAATCAGACTGCTAATCGACCCGGACAATGAGCGCTACCCAGGAAGAAGAAATGTTCACTGTTTAGCGCAGATCGACGAACACTTGAATAGGAGGCAATCAAGATCTGAACTTCAGAGAAGCGCATCATTTGGTTTTGCCAGCAACACCGGACTAATGGAGCAGCTTGTTTCAGCGGAAATATCATCATACAGAGAAATACTTTTCGAAAAACCTGAAGAAAAACCTGAAGAAAAACCTGAACAATAAAAAATACGCACAAACCAAATGGTTTGTGCGTATTTTTTTGCGCAAAATAAATAAGATGGACTACAGGTAGTCAATAACTACTGTGCAATCCACATGGCTTTCATCCATTATGTCGATAGAGCTTACGTCGTCAACCAGTGAGTGAAATTCCTCATCTTCAGGGTCGTCAACCATAAGCTTAACTTTTACGTCGATTGTCTGATTTCTGCTGTTTATCTCTGCCGTAATATCCGCCGACGAAACATCTGTGCACCTGATTGAGGACTTGTATTTTCTCCCATCGGAAAACAAGGATGAAACAAGTTTTGCAGATGTGATAATACAGTTGTCTTCACCGAAAAAATCACTCATTATGCGACATGTTTCGATGGTGATACCGGTTGAAACCTCAAGGAGATCCAGGGTTTTAAGGTCAACAGCCTCAAACTCTTCCTCTTCTTCCGAGATCTCTTCCTCACTTGAATCGTCGTCATCATGTCTGGACATTATTTTTTAGCCTTTTTTCTGACCTTTACAGTCTTGCTGGTGAAAGTTCCGTCGCTTGCCCTAACCTGAACAACTGAAGGTTTTTTCCTTCTTTTGCGCCTGACCGGTTTGACAATCTCTGCATCAACAACTTTTGCCTCACCAGCAATGCTAGACTCTGCCCATCCACTAGGCATCGACACCGGCCCAGACGGTGCTTGTATGTAGACAGTTGTTGGCGACAACGCAGGAGAGGGGGACGAGATAGGCGCAGCGACCGAGCTAACTGACTTTTTGGTTTTTGATGGATTCCTGATGCGAACACGATCATCGTCATCATCAAAGTCACCACCCCCCTCCCCGGAGAGTGATTTATAAACTGCAACACCAATCAGTGCCGCACCAAACAAACTTAAAAGTGGATTATTTGACACAAAATCCGAGAAGGAAGACTGCTTTTTCGCAATCGGAGCGTCTCCAAGGTTTGACGATGTGAGATAATCTTTATTAAAATTTCCACCAAGAACATCAACTATGCTTTGTTCTTTTTCGTATGAGTCATCTCTCTGATTGTCGGAATCTCTTACAACATGAGGGTGCAATCCCCTGTTTGATGGAGACATAAACGAGTTTGACCTCTTCATTTGATTGTTTATATTTGACATTTTTTATATCCTTTTTCAAGGTTTAGCGTTTTTTGTTTTTCATTGCTTTTTTAATAACTACCAGCAACCCCAAAACGCCAATGCTAACTCCTGCAACAAGTGCAATCGGAAAATCTTTTTTCTGCGCAGACACTTTAGAGCTTGATGGATCCGCATAGTATGTAACGTCTGGTTTCGGCGTAAATGTACTGATCGTCACAGGTTTATATGCCGGGTGATCAACCGGCAAAGACTGTCTTTTAATGTTCAGCTTAATTAGATCTTCGGTTGTTAAAGTAGGGGTGTTCGATTGGACAACTCCAGGAATACCAAAATTCATAACTGGAGTATCTATGCTTGAAGGCGGGTTAGGTGGATCACCTTTAAATAGCGCCTTAATCGGCATTGCTCCGTAAATTATGGCGTCTGCTTCAGTTCTGGCTTTGTCGAGCGCGGCATTTCTTCCCATGTCTATACCAACCGTTCTTTTTTTAAGTTTGAGATTATTTCTTTTTTGCTATGTTACGGCAAAAAACAAGAGATTCTATCTTTTCTTCTTTTTAAGGGCAAGAAAGGTTGCAGCCCCAAAAAGCGCAACTCCACCGCCAACAAGAAGACCAGTTGGAATCCCTTGTTTTTTTGACATAGGAGCAGGGGAGGTTGATTTTTTTGTCGACAAATTCTTTGCTGCTGCGTCAGATTTTGCCTTCTTTGACATTGCGGCAAAATTCTTTTTGAAGTCAACAGGAAGCGGAAGACCTTGAACAAGATCGTTTGCTCCTGGCCCAAAAGACTCAATGAACCCAGTAATCATCGGACCAAATGTTGCGCCGATAAAACCAAGCTGCTGAATTAGCGGCTGAACATCTTTCAACATTTGAGTCGTTTCAGCAATCTCGCTTTGTGATTTTGTCGCGGGAGCCGTAGTTGCGCCCATTGTGCCATATGCCATAACTGGCGTAAACGACTGTGGCATTTGCTCAACAAAATCACCGAATCTCGTGTATCTAGACATAAATTCTCCGGGTTTAGAATTACCTGAATCATTGTATACAATTATTTTAAACACTGCAACTTTTATTGCTTCAGTGCATTATTTTAAGTTTTAAAACTACTGGTTGATTTTAAGGTTACCTGGAGAATATTTTGTATAACGCAAAAACCGACACAACGGAAGATGCAATGATGACCGGGGTCTTCCAGTTGGATGTATTTTTTGCCAACTCATCACCAAATGACTTAGCGAGCGTAGACTTCACAGGTATGGGTGTTTTTATTTTGAGATACTGCAACGGATCAACAGTTACGTGTTTTCCGTCAACCAGCTTCTTAACCGTAAAATGAAGGTGCGGACCTTGGGAAGATCCGGCACCCTCTGATCCCTTTGCCCCTCCAGATAATCCTATAAGTTGACCCTTGGATACTGACTGCCCCTTTGTTACCAAACTTTTTGATAAATGGGCAAATGCAGTTCTCCATGATCCGAGCCCAGATGAATTCATTGGCGGGTGGTAAATAACTATGTATCTACCACTTGATCCACCGCTAAGTATTGATTCGTGAACAATCCCATCGGAAGGAGCATACAAAGGTGTGCCAACAGGCATTCCAAAATCAACTCCATTGTGATTTGCAACCTTGGAAACATTACCAGGATCATTTCTCATCCCGAATGGAGAAGTTAGTTTTATGCCTTCCGAAACCACGAAAGGAACTATCAATCCAGGATCGTCTGACATTTAAACCTACCTTAGTCACAAGTTCTTACGTTAATTATTCTACTCTAATCAATCGTCATAGTCATCATCATAATCATCTTCATCGAAATCATTATCAAAATCTTCATCAATATTTTTTGATGCCCTCTTCTTGTAGAAAAACACACCAGCTCCAACAACACCGGCAACAGCCAATACGGCTCCACCAATTTTTATATATTTTGAAGTTTTACTTTTTTGTTGTATCTCTCCAGTTGTCCTATTAAACGTTGACATCCCACTAATTGCCTCTAATGGAGAGTTTTCCTGTGTAACATCCAAAGGAGAGTTGTCACCGTGAACAATAATTTCTGATTGACTTCTATCTTGAGTCTCATTTACGACTTGATTTACAACTTCAGGTTCCTGTGGGCGTTGTATGATTCTTCCGTTTTTCTGAATCTTTTCCCACTCCGCCTGAGTTGGTCTTCTGTATCTTTCCGTTAAAACGTAATCTTTTCCACTCTCTTTCGTTGCCTTCGCAACTAGTGGATTACCTTCAGAGTCAGATATGCAAAGAAGTTTCTTTTTAGGCTGCACTGTGGCTTCAACCCTTTTTGACGTTGAAGGAAATTCTACCACTTCGCCAAGCCCCTCCCCGGAGTCTTCAAAGATTCCTCCATCATCAATCTCATGCTCGATTTCTCTTCCATGTTTTCTGTTTGAAAATTCTTCTTCTCTTAAATTGTTTCTAGTTTCTGTTCTCATTCTTAATCCCTTATTTTTCTATCTCTATAAAATGGATACTTGTTGATTTATTTTTTTAAGTTTTTGTAAATTCTATACCCACCGTAAACTGCAAGTGCCGTTATCCCGATATTCAACAAACCGAAAACACCGGCAACAGCAACTGCTCCTGCCGTAAGAGAAACATCATCAACACCGCTCATCGGCAGCGTCATATTTGAAGGCTTCGTCATACCGGGTCCACTGCCAACGAAATAAGTGTACTCGCCAAGAGATTTTGTTCTGTTGTAGTATTTCAAAGTTTTTCCAATTCCGATGTTGCGTGTTCTTGTTTTCATTAAATCATACAGATTGACACTATAGACCATCAAAATTTGCTAGTCAATGAGTTTAGGTCTCCGGGGAGGGGGTGGGTTGATTTTATTCATAAACTAAAAAACCCCGGTTTAACACCAGGGCTTTCCAGTCGTAAATTTTCGACTTTGTATTTTTACTTTTGTTTTACTTTTTTTCCGCGCATACCAATTACTGCAACTGTTCCAAGTATTGCTGCGCCTCCAGCAAGAGACCAAAACAAAACGTTTGACTTACTTCCTGAAATGTTTTTTGGTATATCTCCAGTTTTAACAACTGGCGGATTACCGGTAACTGGAGACTTTGCGCCTCTAGCTTTATTTGGTAGCATTATTTTTGACTTGCCGGTGAAAACAGTCTCGCCGCTTGATCCGCTTCGGTATTTTCCGCCAGAAGAAACAACCCATTGATTGATTGCGGTACTTGAAAACGGTACATCGTTTGCGTCGGTAATCTCTTGAGCTGAAACACCGTATGCCCTTGCCAGGGAGGATAATGTATCACCATCTAGTGTCGGTGTTTCAATCCATGCTTTTTCTCTGTTGAAATCCCATGGCGACGAATCAGTTTTCGTTGCTCCAAGATACCCATGTGCAGGTACGCAACCAGGGCATCTGCATCTCGGATCGTGTTTTCTAATTGCTTGCATACCGTGTTGCATGTTTAGTCCTTAATCCCAAGTTCTGACTTTAAGACAGATATGTTTTGTTCAATTTTGCTTACAAGTTGATCAATCATTTGGTTTTTTGAAAACTTTACCTGCAATTCTTTTGTTTTTGCAAGTTCTGATTCCTGTGCGGATAATGCGTTTTTTAGATTTTCTTTTTTTGACATTACGCAACTCCAATCACTGACCAATTACTTCTTATGTCATTGTAAAGTTGTTCAGGCATTGTTACACCGAAAACAGATACACCGGCAAAATCAACTCTTTTTTGAGCGCCGGTCGCATCGGAACCGATTCTGAACGGGTTTGGAATACCGCTGGCGATTCCGACACCTAGTACACTCATGGTAACTTTAAAGGTTTTGGAGCCCCTTACCTCGATACTGAAAACGTTATCCTTGAATTTAAACATTTCAGCATGTGGATCGTCTGCAACATGAGTTAAGCCAGGAAATCTTATTCTATCCGTATCCAATAACGGGCCAGCGGAAATCCTTGGTGCATTTATGTCTGATTCAATAACGAACGGTGATTTGTTGTCCACCGTTGGCTCCCATCCGAAGAAACCGTTAGCCTCGATCGACGGGATATACTGAAAGCTTTCAAGCGTTACGTTTCCGACGTCAGTTCTTCTGCAAACAAACGGAATGATTGACTTAATCACTATCACCTGATTTTTTGGTGCAGTGAATCTCATAACTTCAAACCTGTTTGCCGAACTCGACGGCGCGTCGGCAGCGGTTATGTCGTGTCTTTCTGTTTTGATGAATGGTTTTACTTGCTGATCAACAACGAAGCTGTGAACAGAGTGTTCAGATCTACTCATTTTTTCCTCTTTTCTTTGTTTTCGTTATTGGTTATTGACCAGGGTAATTGTTCTCATCGACGATTGTTCCACCTGGACCGAAAGCAAGAGAATCATCTCTTTGCCAGAATTTCGCTCCATACTTCATCGCATCCTGCATGTTGAGGTATTTCTCGCCATGAAGCTCTATCCTGATTGTTACGCCATTGTTTCTAGAGGTTTGATTTTGTTCTCTGTCGTCAAACCCATGAGGAAGTATTGCAGACGATGGATCAACTTGGAAGAAGTCCGTTATCGGCTTAAACTCAAACTCTAGCTGAGAGTCCCTTTCAAATGTCCATGGAACATTAAACTTAAATGCATCACCATCTTTTGGGGTGTCAACAAAAAGCTCGCTTTGTGGCGTCATAAAGTAACTTGGCAGCGGGTGATCCGAATATCTTCTACCAGAGGATCTATCTATCAGGTTCCAGAAATAATGAACCCTGTTTGATGCAACAAGTGGCCTTGTGTTGGCGACTGCGATTCCTAGTCTTTGCGTGTTCCTGTAGTCATCGTCATCAAAAACTTCTAGGTTTGAGTCAACTTGACTCATGGGAATGTTCATTATTCCTTGACCTGGAACAAACAATCTAAAGTAAAGCTGAACGCTGATTTGACTGGCGACAAATACACCGTCACCAGACATCTGTATATCTACCGAATAATTGTTTCCTGACTTCAGGATGAAGTTGAACGGGTACGATGTGTTAAACTGAAAATCAGGGGGGTTGAGCGGTACGGTGTTGTTTGGAAACGCATAGTTTGATCTTGCCGCTCTTGCGTAAGGATCAAAGTTGGTGATTGTGTCTTCCGGGCCAATAAAGACATCTCTTCTGTAGGATGCCGGAATTCCTTTATTGTTTTGGAACTCCTTATATTTGTTGCTCCTTACAGAGTTTACCCTTGCGTTTAGACCCTCTACATCATTTTTAAGTTGTGAGATTTTTTCGGCAATGCTCCTGTACCAACCTTTTGTGAAAGTTTGGAACCTGTTTATCTCTGGAGCTTTTTTCATTGATCTGTATGATTTTTTAGACATTCGCATTCTCTTTCTTTTTTTGGTTTTCTCAGGTTACTTAAAGGCTCTTACTTTTTTGTATCCCTCAAGAACACCTTGAATGCGATACGTGTCAATATCGAAATTTGGATCAAAGTTGTTGGTTGAGCTTAAAACTGAGACCTCGCACTGTATTACGCTATTTCTTTTAATGTTCCAATCAACACTGAAATTCATAGCGCTTGGTGACCCATAAAATCTGTTGCTATGTGAGTATGTAAGAGTTAGCGGTATTGGCTGGTCCTGGTAAGCCCTTGTAACCGATGATCCATCATCACCGATGCTAGACTCAGTTAATGCAACCTGGCAGTCAAGCCTTCCAGATTGCGAAATTGATAAGATTGTTCCATCATGGACAAATTGAAAAGGTCTGAAAAACCCAGGCAGGTCGTTAATTGATCCAGCGCTTAAACCCTGCCTGTTTAACCTGGCAACCAGTGAGAACCTTTTCGCAACATAGTCAGAATCACCAGGAATATTGAAGTTTAGGTATTGAATTTTATTGCTTTTTTCCTTGAGATCGAAACTGTCGGTAAGACAGTACCATACCCGGTCGCCATCACCAGATACAGACTCTGCATCGCCTATCGATTCTTCCGCCTTTTTAAGAAGCGCGTCAAGTTCGTAGTTTTGCTTAACTGATTCCCTGAAAAGTCTGTTCATCATTGCTAGTCTCCAAAAACTTTGTAACCAATAAGCCCAACCCAGATTCTTACTTCATCCTCAAACGGGGACACAACATTTATGTCCAACTTGACTGAGGTGTTCTTGGCAAAAACTGAGTCGAATGGTAGCGGCATCTTGTAATTTGGTCCAAACTCACTGAAGGGTAGACCGCATCCAAGAAACTTTGAAGGAAGGTACAGCTCTGCATTGTTTGAGTCCTGGACCTGGTCGAGTCTTCTTCCGGTTCCGGTGTCAGTAAATCTAAACCCAAACTCCACACCCCACCTGCTTGTACCAATAATTGGAGGAAGAAAAAATCTGAATCCACCATCAGATCTGCAAAGAGGCGAAAAGTACGTGCCGGGATCAGGATCAAGAATAAGATCGTTTTCGTTTGTCCAGTAAACTTGTTGAACACCCTGTAGATCTGTGCAAACAAAAGAAGAGTCTGAGTCAACGTTCATTATTCCAGAAAAAAATCCAGATTCACCGGCAGGAACTCGTATTCCAGCTTGATTGTCTAATGGGTCTCTGAATATATACGTAAACGGTTGACCTTCAACTGGCAACTGCTCCTCATGCATTGAGTAGTGATTCGATACGCCCCTAATCCTTGACAACTCAACGTCAAGCTTTGATAGCTTAACTTTTGCCTCGACTATTTTATCTCTAACATCTTGTTCTGTAGTCATCCGTAAGTCCCTTAGTAGTGTGCTTTTGCGCCCGGTATAACATGACCGTTTCCGAGGATCTTGTGACCAATCGTAACCATTTGAACTATGAAGTTTGCCTCAGAGACGTTATCTGCACTTCCGGCTGGCAATCTTGTTCCAGGTCTAGGACCCATGGTTGGTTTTAAGGTGTAGGAGAGAAGTTCGTTGCCATCGAGTATGTATGGCTTTTGAAACTCAAACTGCTTGTAGTTGTTTCCCATCAAAACGTTTCTCGATAAAAACGGAGACGCTCCGTATGTGTCCTGAGAGTACGATCTATCATTTGAGCCGGTAGACAGCATCCACTCAAAATCAAAACACGGTCCAACGTCGGCATCTGTCTCGCTGAAAATCCTCGGAACCGTGGTAACCTCGTTGCTGTACATGCCCCTATTGTCTTGAGGCATACCATCTCTTCTTCTTGTCCCATCGGAAAAAACTTGCTCAAAAAACGACTCAAAAGAAAGCCTGCTTACCTCATAGACTCCATCTGTACTCATTATGATTGGTTTGCTTTGAGGTAGGAGTGATGACAGTGCAACACTTGCCCTTGTGGCAGTTGTCGGATCAATTCCAAGAGTGCATGGAAAAACAAACTCGGTAACAGTGTTGAATATCGTCCTTCTTCCAGGAACCGTATTTTCTGTTTTTTGCTTCTTGTCAAGTGCGTAATTGTTGTAAATTTTTGAGATTTCTAAGTCAAAAAATCTCAAGTTTTTCCAAACATTTGAAATATTCATTAAAGTATCTCCTCGAATCCAGACATGGAAATAATCAGCGAGTTTTTTACGACAGATCCAAGGAAGATGATTGACTCTGATGGATCGATTGGGTTTAGTTGTGGATTGACGTCAAAAAATACCTCTGTACCCTGTGACAATACTGCATTTTCTCCAAAATTAAACGGGGACAGCATTCCGCCAAGAAGAAACGAGTCAGGGATTGGGTGATTTTGCCACTCCCTGTCACTGCCTGTATCCCTTATTGAGAGCAGAAATGAGAAAAGTCCGTTTCTAGTTATCCCGAGAGATGAACTTGGGTCTCCAAACGGTAGAGTTGCAGTTATTAGTGACGAGGCAGGATCTCCAGGAACAAGGTAAAAAGTTGATCTTACTGCACTGTCGATTGACTCAGGTCTAAAAATCACACCTCTGTCGACCGTGAATGAGTTTGATTTTGGAGACAAGTCACCAGCGTCAAACTCAATTTCAACAGAATATCTCTTAGGCTTCTGTTTTCTTCTTGTGTAATTTGAGTTTGTTCTTGACTTCATTTCAAGAATTGATGAAAGTTCTTTCTTTTTAAGCTCTACGGATCTATTGATCTTTCTTAGCTCATTATAGAGAATCTGGCTAGACTCCATGCTGTTTTCCACTTTGATCACCTTTCACGATTTGGTTTGTAAACTGACCGGGTTATGACTCAATCGACAAGTAGCCTTTAAACGTCATCGCAATCCACCAGCTAATATCGGTTTGGTAAAATCCGTCTTCACCATCAGTTCCGTAGCTATTATTGGATAACTGACTAAACTGAGGCCATGTTATGTAAAGTCTTGGTTCAAGGTTTGTGTTTGGGTCCATTCTTAGCGGTTCTGCCAAAATCTTGTTTGTTACATGTTGACCAAAAAAGATCTCATACGGAATCTTTCCATCATGAAGTGATCTGCCTCTTTTTTTGTCGTAAAGCTGAATATCAAAACCAACGGCTTGATTTGAGCTGTTGGTTGAGCTTACGGACCCAGTGGATGGCCTGTTGAAGGTTCCTCCTCCGTTATTATAGAAATACGAATCGAAAAGATCGCCGTTTGCTGGAGGTGTAGTACCTGGACCTGGATCAGGAACAATCGCTCCAATGCTTTCTTGCGCAATCGCAACAACAGCGGTTTCTTCCCATGTGAAAGAACCTTCTCTGCCGATTACGATATTGGACATTGGCTTTGATGGAAGAATGTATTCAGCCTGGCTTACGTTTGCCGGTGTAATCGGACCGAAAACACGCGTATATGCAAACGGCACAACTTTTCCGTTGTACTGATCCGCAAATACATCAGTCGAGTTTTCATCCCAAATTACTCGTGATAGATCTGAGACTTTATTTCTAAGAACATTGACATAGTCGTCGATGATTCTGCGCTTCTGGTTTTCTGCAAATGTTCGGAGATCCACGTAATTTTCCTTCATTTAAAGTCAGACTGCGCGTCGGACGATTATGTCAATATATGAAAGTCTTTTTTACTTTTTGTGCGTTATGCGCAAAACAGTTTAAGAGTTTCAGTTTGTTTGGATACATTAACAGTTTGACTTCTGCCAGTCAACCATAAGCGTCAGCGATAATAAAAAAAAAGAAAACAACCAAAAAAAGACCGGACAATGTCCGGTCTTTTTTGGTTTGGCAAACTGTTTGGATTTAAAAAATACCCCCGACACCAGCCGAATGATCCGAGTAGTAGTTGGAATACTGGGTATCATTGTCGAGTTCTGGATCTGCACCAGAGAACACCCCTCCACTCCCGGAGTAGTCGCCCATTGTTGTGTATGCGCTAACTACTCCGTTGACCTTTGAGTCAACATTTGCAGCCGCAGCAGCGGAGGCAGATTTCGCGGCAGGAGATGAACCGAGCGAAAGTCCAAGTTTTTTGACGAGGTCAAATTTGGAGAGAATGAAGTGGAGCACGGCTGCCGCCATACCTCCGACAAGAATCGGAACCGAGAACTTCGAGAGCTTGCCCTTGAACAGGATTTTTGAAGAGGCCCAAAATAAGACAGTGGCAGTTGCGGTAGAGATAGGTGCGCCGTGCTTCTTGATGAACGATGGAGCAGAAGACCACTTTTCGACAATGTCTTCCTTGATCACCTTGCCTAGGAATAGTCCGCCAGCCATTGCGGAAAGTCCGACGCCAACAGCTGGAAGCAATGTCTTCATGTCTTGCAAGAGCATCTTGAGCGACGGGTTTACGCGAGTCATGCCGCTTGCTCTAAGATGTTTTTGTGCCAGGGTTCTAGGTTTGGCCCTTCTTCCTGGATTTTTGGTTCTTTTGGTGGTTGATTTTCCCTTGGTTGTAGATTTTCTTTTTGCCGGTATTTTAGCTGTTTTTAAGTTTCGAGATTTATATTGACTATTAAGCTCTCTTAATGATTTTCTGGCTAAATCTTCTACGGTGCTTTTACCAGTGTATTTTTTATCAACAGCTCTTGCCTCTTTTAAATAACTCTTAATGGCATCTTCTTGCTTTTTTGATCCTCCAGGCATTTTAGACAAATCAAAAAACTTCCACCAAAGTTTATCAACCGCTAAGTCTTCCTCAGTCTCATCTTGCACCGGAGGTGATGGCCATATACTGCTGCCCTCTTCTGGAAACATCCAACCCGCCTTTATCATTTCCCTTTTTTTCTTTTCTGAAATTTTACCAATTCCAGCGTATTCTGGATTTTTCCTTCTTTTAGTAGGTGTCACATTCTTGATATTCTTGTTTACAGTTTTTCTACTTTTTACTCTTGTTTTCCAGCCTTTTTTGGCTGCATCTGATCTTTGCTTAGCTGTTAGAGCCATTACCTAACCTCCAGCCGACTGTTAAGTGTCGACAGTTAGCTGGAAAAACCAGCAAGGTAAACTTTAACACCTTTGAAGACATCTAGTCAATTTGAATAAGTTTTACAACCAAAAAAAAGACCGGACAATGTCCGGTCTTTTTTCCAGGTTCGCAAACCAGTTTTTATGCAGCAATAAAATTGCTGCAATTTTTTACTGGACGTCGCGAGTCTGGATACCATCGATGATGTACTGAACGTTCTTGATACCGTCAAACTGGTTGAGGTAATCAGTGATGTTCAAGTCGGCGGCGATGGCGCCACCTTGACCCGCACCGAGACGCGCGTACGGGAACTGAAGGATGTTGACATTGAAGTTCTGGCGAGCCGGAACGTGGATGTCTTTAGCAAGCTTCAGGATGCACTCTTGCGACGGGACACCATTGGTGATCACATGACGAGAGTTCTCGGTTGTGAAACCATGGATACCACCACCGGCAGGCGCGTACCAAAGAGGAGCGAAGAACTGCGGCTTGTCGCCGACGTTCAACTCAAAGTATGCACCGTAACCCAAGAGTTGGTACAAATCCTCAGCGCGGCTGTTGGTGCTGGTGACGTTTGTCGAGAGCGCGGGAAGCGCACCGTACGCATCAAACTCGGAGTCGTTAAGCGACTGGAAGTACATGGAGACGCGAAGCGCCTTGATCATGTAAGTCTGGTCAGACGCAAGAACGCCAGGGGTTTGAAGGTTAGTGAGCTGCTTCTGCCCAACATTCGCGTTACCAAAAAGCGAAGTTTGGGAAGAAATGGTCGAAATCCCCGTACCACGAACAAGCGTGTCGAAGAAGGGTTGGTGACGTCTTTCGCGAACACCTTGTACTTTAGGCATGTTATCCTCTTCCTTTTCGTTTTTTTAAAGGGGGACTCCCCTTGTGGAAGTCAGGTTGCGGCGGAAATGCCGCAACCTGAAATTAAACTTACAAACTAACAGTTAGACTAGAAGACTTTCCCAGAGAGCGAACCCTCATAGAAGTCAGAGTATTGCGGCATGTCGTCCATGCCGCCAAAGATTCCACCATTGCCGGAGTAGTCACCAAAACCGGGGATTCCTTGTCCCCTGGCAAACTGAGAGGCATCATCATCCCCAAAGTATTCGTTGCCGGTTCCAAGTGCGGTGTAATCGCCTACACCGGCACGGTGATCACCGTAGTAATCGGAATATTGCGGCTCATCGTCGAGGCCACTGAAAACTCCGCCGCTTCCGGCATAGTCACCGATCGTACCGTCGGGTTGGTAACGAGCCCCGCCAGGCGGAACATAACCAAGAGCGGTGTAGTCGCCCATTGAGGTGTAGTCTCCAAAGACTCCACCGTTGCCGGAGTAGTCACCAAGACCATCCAGTTGTCCAGCGTCAACTTTTGCATCAACTACGGCTGCTGTTGCGGCAGCGGCAGATTTCGCGGCAGGAGATGAACCGGGAGACAATCCAAGCTTACCAGCCAACTCTGTCTTCGACAAGATGAAGTGAGCGGCAGCGGCGGCCATTCCGCCAACCAGGATCGGAACCGAGAACTTCGAAAGCTTGCCCTTGAACAAGGTTTTCGCGGCGGCCCAGAGACCAACTGCTGCAATAGCTGTCGCAATCGGGGCACTATGCTTCTTGACGAACGCAGGAGCGCCAGTCCACTTTCCAAGAACCTGCTCGTTAACCATTTTGCCCAAGTAGAGACCGCCAACCATTGCGGAGAGTCCCGCACCAATTGTGGGAAGCAAAGCCTTCATGTCCTGGACGAGCATCTTGAGCGACGGGTTGACATTGGTCATACCATGTGCGCGAAGATATTTCTGCGCGGCTGGTCGACCATGACGCTTCTGTCTCAGGATCGAATTGCGAGCACTCGAAAGAGTTCTCACGCCACGACCAGCCTTGCGACCTTGACGAGTCAGCGTTCTGTAGTTTTTGTACTTACGTCTCGCCATGGGCTTACGCTTACCGCTGGTTGCCTTTCTCGTAGTCGCCTTGGTTGACTTTTTGGGCTTGGTCGACTTCTCGTTTCGTCTTTTGGTTGCCCAGCCTTTTTTAGCTGCTGCTGATCTCCTGGCAGACTCTGCTGCGCTCCTGGCAGCCTCTGTTCTCGGAGCAGCAGCAATGCTTCCCATCAAAGAATCAGACTTCTTTTGCGCTGCGGACGGGTTTCTGCGACGACGACGCTTCGGGGCAGAAGTTCTTTTTGCCGCAACTCTTCTGCGTTTTGGCGCAGCGGCTCTCTTCGCAGGGTTCCGGCGACGTCTGCGCTTAGGTGCAGCAGTTTTTGCGGCAACTCTCTTGCGACGCTTAGGTGCAGGATTCGCATTTCTTTTTCTGGTTCTTGCAGCTTTCTTACCGGCCGCCACTCTTTTTGGACTTTTCCGCTTAGTAGTGGTGGAGGTAGTGCTGCGACGACGACGACGTGTCACTGCCATTTTCTCAATCCTTCCAGTTTTGCTGGATCCACCAGCACTTTTTCTTTTACGGTAAACCCGACGTTCGGGAGTACCCGGATTCACGAGTATCAGTTCAGCCGGATTTCTGAGTCTTCTTTTTCTGGTAGGCATCATGAAACTCCCGAAGTATTACAGTTTTATCAAGGTCAAATATGTTATGCAACCTAAAACAAGCAACAAATCATTTTAGACCAAAAAAAAAATAAGATCAAGTTGTTGATTTAACAATCAAACTTATTTTTTAAAATTAAGAAGTTTTCCAACAAAGCCACCAACTTTTTTAATATTTAAAAGATCTGGAAACTTAGTTACTTCGTGTTTTGCTTTCAGTTCTGAGCTTGCAGCTTTTTTTTCTGGTTCTGTAAGCTCTCTGCCGATTAGATCTGAAACAATTTTTAAAGCCTCACCAACTTTGTCGTCAATCTTTGTTTCAGTTTTTCTTGCCATCTGAGAAACAACAAGGTATGCGGTATCAATTGCAGAGCTAAAAGTTTCTTTTGCCTCTTTTGTTTTCATTGATTTCCAAACCACCGAGACGAGGATTGGTATCAAAATCAAAATTATTGGCCACGCAACATTAACAGCCACCTCTGCAACATCGTTAACTTTTGCTAGTTGTTCATTCATTTCTTTGCCTCCTAGTTATACGATCTAAGATCGCCTTTTGGTACGTCTGAAACAATCACCGGAACAATATTAACAAAACCATTATCGGTTCCGCCATTAGAAACTGCAAAAGTAAAATTTCCACCCGATGGTGGAACAATTATTACTTCTTGATCATTAGCAGCAAGAAATGATCCAGTAATCGGAGTCGCCGACATTATGTTGTTGTCCGAAAGCATCCATTGAAGACTGGCGGTCATTGCGGCAATCTTGTAGAGTCCTCCGGGGAGGGGGATGGCGTCTGGTGTTGTTATCTCTGCCGATGCCGCCGCGCCTGTTCCAGTTGGTATTGTTGCACCAGTTGGGTTCAAAATTGTTACGCTTACGTTCGCGTTTACAGATGTTACCTCAAACCATTTACCGTCTGAGTTTAGTCTAATCCAGTCACCAGCTATTACCGCCGAAGTATCAGCAGAAAGTACGA
>Ga0075117_1000967_pt1 | contig 18291 bp, 12 predicted proteins | sample AntAceMetag02UKJ_FD_69789 | JGI IMG/M metagenome (GOLD analysis project Ga0075117, IMG submission 69789) | Saline lake microbial communities from Ace Lake, Antarctica - Antarctic Ace Lake Metagenome 02UKJ | ecosystem: Environmental > Aquatic > Non-marine Saline and Alkaline > Saline | place... | reverse complement strand
CTTCGTGCATCGCCATTCCCGCGATGGCCGCGATCACCAGCGGTGCGGCAAACCTCAGCATCTCACGACCAATGGCACGATCGATTGTGAACGCTCCACGAGTGCGTAGAAACACGATCGCCAATGCTGCGGTGTGCAAAAAAGTAGCCGCAAGGTTGCCGTACAGCAGACCTTCGACACCCATGTTTAGGCCGACCAACAACCACACGTTCAGGCTGATGTTGAACACCAGTCGGCCCAGCGAAATCACAACGAACACGCCCGACCACTTGATGACTCGCAGGTACGAATCCAAAATCATACCCACAACGGTGAACCACAGTGTCATGATTGTCAGCGTGTAGAACCACGCTCCCTGAGTGATCTCGGTGCCGAGCGTCACGTCCGCCAACATGTGTCGACTGAGAAACATCATCAGGCACACGGTAGTACACACGCTGCCCACCATAGACATGCCCGTCCACCAGACTTTGTCGTGGTGCTGGCCTTCGTCATGATCGAAGTGATGCCGCGTGACGGCGCTTACCATTCCGCCGGCCAAAAATGTCGACAAAATTGCGGCGGTCAGATCCAGAATCGCCATCACTCCGTAATCGGCGGGCAACAGCATCTTCGTATACAGGGGCAACAGCAGAACCGACGCAAGTCGACTCAGAATCTGGCCAATCATGTAGACGGACGAATGCTTAACAAGATCTCGAAGTGGTTTCATGGGCTCATGATTTGGCGAGGGACACCGAACAGTTGGCTATGGTGAACCCTACGTCACGTCACAGCCTTGCGCTGACCTTGGTTACTGCTCCTGTCTGCTTTCGGCGAACGGTTATTCCGATTGTTGGGGTCACAACGGAAAATTCGTCGTGCAAGCGCTGTGAGGTTGCATCACAGCGGTGTTCGGTGAGTCGGCTTCAACCATCTGATGCGTGCCGGCGGGTGGCAAATGCGGGCGCAGCCATCGGAAACCGTTCTGGAAAGCCCAAAACCCTAGGCCAATGCTGTTTGGGCAAAGAACCCGTGACAGCGGTTTCCGATCACTGAAGCGACACCGCTCGCCTGAACGGCAAGCGACCCGAATGGCCCGGAACAAACCCCGCGCAGACCAAATTCTCAGTCAGCACCAACTTCTTGGCACCAGACTCGAAAACGGCTGGGTTGATGATGGCAGGTGATTTTTACACCAGTGCTTATTCGTCCGCGTCGTTGGCGAGGATGTTTTCGATGTGTTCCTGAGTCCGCGCGCCGACACCCGGCCTGTAGCCAACGGTGACATGTTTGATGACGCCGCCCGGGCCGAGCACCACAGAATGCGGGATTCCGGACACTTGAAAACGTTTGGCGATCACAGAACCACGGTCCAGTGCAACTGTAGGAGCTAAATCGTGGCGGCTGAGAAATTCGTTGATGCGTTCCGGGCTTTCTTCCAAGTTCACCGCCACAAAGATGGCGTCCGACTGTTCAAAGTTGGATGTCGCCTCCACATATTCCGGCAACGCCGCCACGCAAGGTCCGCACCATGTGGCCCAAAAATCTAGCACGACCACTTTGTCGGCGTGATCGCTGAGTCGAAACATGCCGCCGCTCAGTGTGGGTAATTCAAAGTCTGCGACGACCTGGCCGATCATTTTCGTCGCCAGCGATTGCTCATCACCTGCCGGTGTTTCCCATTCGGGCTCAGGAGCGTCACGCCGAATCCAACGCACGTACGACATGGTGTCTTGCCGACTTTCCGGGCTGCCCAAAAACAGGTCACGAATGGCCTTCGCCGGAATCCGACACACTCCAAGTTGTTCCGAACGCCCAATCAATTCCCCGCCAGACATGCGATCCGGCGTCATTGTCAGCATGAAACCGTTGTCCAGTTTGGCCTGCACAGCCGTGGCCGCTCGAACCGGTGCAGGCGGGGCGTCTTTGTCCTGCGACAGCCAGATCAATGCGGCCACGCGTGTACGAGGAAAGCGGAATGTCTCCAGTCGCGAATCAAAAATGATTTCCTGTTCCGTCACAGAATTCAAACGGCCTCGCAGCAGATCTCCATTCGGTGCCAGCAGCACATGCGTCGGCGGATCGTCGCGGCGAAAACGAGGAACCGTTAACGCCAGTTCGCGAGCTTCTTCTTGGATGAATTGTTTCACGGAAGCTCCCACGACATTTCGCACCAAGAAATCATCGATCTCGACCAAGCCACGCACATTGTTTTTTAGCGTTTGAGCGTTACGGCTATTGACCGACGTAATCGTTGCACCAATCACCAAGCCTTTCGATCCTGCGCCGTCCGGATTGAGGTCGAGCACTTTGGCTTCGTCGCCGTTGATCGACACATGCACCTTGCCATCACGTGCAATCATCTCAACCACAGCGTCCCGATTCTTCACCTGCACTGCGCCATCATCCGCTGGGGCACCGCGGTTAAAGCCGAAGAAGGCCCGCTGGCCGTTTTGGTCGGGGGCGCGGTCTGAAACAACGATCTGCGACGGCTGTAGCAGCAGGTTGACTGTTGTGGCAGTGACGGGACTATTCAGATCCTCAGCGAACAAACAGAACGTGATGTTGCCGTAACAAGTCGCCTGCCATTTGATCCGAAATGACAAAGCGTCCCCCGTCATCACGTCGGGATGTCCAAACGCCGCGCTGCTACTAAAACTGACAGCCGAATCAACGTACTTGATCGCTCCGGTCAACCGTTCCCAATCGTCTTTGTTGAAGCCCTGATGCCGAGATCGTTGCGAATTGCCGAACTCCATCGCCTTCACAAGATTCACATCCAGCTGACGAATTTCCGTGACCGGCGACACGATGCGAATGCGCTTGTCGTCACAGGATTCCGTGCGGCAAGGAAACACGTCCCCATCGTGCAGATACACCACGTCCGGAAACTGGTTGGAATCAATGGCCAACTGTTCGGGTTCTGCACCGCGTTGAAAGCGCGCGTTGCCTCCCGACACTAACGTTGTGGCATTTCTGCCGCCGACCGGTGTCCAGCGAATCGGTTCTGCGTGATCTTCGACAGTCAGATTTCCGCGCAGTGATCCGCCATCAAAAAACAGCCTGTCTGGTTCCTCGTCAGCCACGTCCGTATTCGGCAGACCGATCCGCCGCACGCCCGCCAGTGAAGAACGAATCGGATCGACGGAAAAATCGGTGGTCAGCGTGATGGATTCTTGGTCCATCGAATTCAGTGTGCCGGACAGAAACCCGCCGTTTCGCCAGGCCACAATCGTCTTGCCAAGATCATTCCCCGGCTGTTCGACCGTCGACATCACCACGCGGCGAATGTCAGCCAGCTTCACTTCCAGATCGTTTGCTATATCATCACCATCACTCGTTGCTTCAGCCTCGCCATCGCTATTGCCAGCGTCAGCGTCAGCGTTTACTGCAGGGGCCAATGCAATTTTAAGCGTGCTGGAATCGCTGGATAGTTCCGTCAGGCTGCCATAATGGACGCGACCATCCTGCATGTGAACTCGGCTTTGGCCTTCCACCAGCGCTTGAGGAATCGTGCCATCCCATTCGCTGACGCGCAGATGCTTCAGAGTCAGGTCGCTATCGATGGCTTCCAGTGTGATGCTGTTGCCGAGTTTGTCCCAGTTGTTGGCCTTCAATTCTCCCAGCTTGTTGCCGGTGTGTGAATAGACAACCATCACGCTTTTTTCGAAGTCGATAAACGCAAACACATGCAGCTTTCGCAAATCATCGGCCACAACCTGTAGTTCAACGAAATCTTTTTCCGCGCGAGCGACAAAGGAATCGCCCCACATTTCTAGGCGTGGTCGAGCCGATCCGTTGCCTCCGATTGTCATGACGAAATCCGGAATCGTGGACGACGTCAGCACGAATTCGATTTCGCACCGTGACGGCAGTTTCAGCTTTTGTGAAATCGAAGATTCGCCCTTTAATGTCGTCAGGCTGCCATCGTCTTCTTCTTGCCAGTTCGACACACCATCGGCCAGTGCTGCGGTTTGTGATTTTTGACTCCAGTCTTCGAGTCCTCGCGGGCCGAGGAAAATCAACCCTTGATTTTGATTGCGTTGCAGGCTGCGAATTTTGTTTTTGCGAACGACAAGCGTTCCATGTCGGCGGCTGTTGAAGGTCATCGTATCCGCGTCAATCTTCGCAATCTCACCATACAACAGATTGTTGTTCGTTAACGTAATGCGGAAGCCGTCGTCGGCGGCTGCAACAGGTTCTGCCGCTTCTAGTTCGGGAATCCGAACAGCCGACAAGACGGCCAAATTCAAAGACAACGGGTCTGCAAATAGCGGCGATTTCCAAACCAAAGTATCGCCTTCGGCCGACTGAAGTTGCCCATCCAAGCTGTCCCCATTGCCCCAATACAAGGTGCCCGTCACTTTGGGGTCACTGGCCGGGACCGTCGACCACACTAAGCATGTCAGCAGACAGACAATAATTTGGGGATGGCAATTCATAAAGATCGCTGTTCAGTTATTCAAAGATATTCATGCTCGACTGCCTAGCGTTCGTAAATCGGTAGAAATCGATAGTTCAACCCCAGTGCCAGCAGCGACATGGCTGTGCCGTAAGCAGACCCGTGACCCGACGTAAAACTTCCGTCGTCGTTTTGTAATTCCTTGAGCTGTCGGATCGTTTTTGTGTTCCATTTATTCCACGCTTCAAAGTCTCCCTGAAATGTGGCTTGAGCCATGTAATAACGGAAGTAGAACGGATAGCTAGATTCCTGATGTTCCAGACTGGCGGAAATCTGTTCCAGCACAGCCTTGAATTCGGCCGATTCTTTGCGTTTTCCAATGGCGTACACCAGCGTGGCAATCGCCTGCAGATTTTTCGATCCGCCCATTCCACCCACCGAACCTGCATACCCGACTCCGCCGCGACTGGAAGTCATCTTCTTAAAATATTCCAACGCCTTGTCGATACCGTCGTCCGGAACTTTGACGCCCGCATTTCGTGCCGCCAACAACCCCATCAACACAGCACCGGACACGGATGTGTCTGCGTCACGAGAACCCGGCGAGTATCTCCAACCGCCCCATTGGTTGTCCTTCTGAGACGTCAGTGCGCATCGCACCGCAAGTTCCAGCGCTTCACCAATGGTGCGGCGGGACGAACTGGAATCGCCTTGCCACAAGGCTTCTTCATCTAATGCACCATACACTTCTGCCAAGCCCAGCATCCCAAAGCCATGATGGTACATGCTGCCGCCAAGATATCCGGTAGAACTGCTTTGCGCTTTGATCATGTTGCGAACAGCTTTGCGAATGTTATCGCTGTACTTGCCGAAGTTTGGATCTTCGCCGCTGGCCAGAAAAACCATCACGCACATGCCGGTCGTTCCCGGACCACCCGATCCATGGCTAGAAGTCGACTGCCCCTGGTTCCAATCCCCGTCCTCATCCTGATTTTCTACCAGCCAAGACAGGCCACGTTCGTAGATCTGTTCAACGTCGGGCGAAACCTGGGTGCCGAAACGCAGCTGCGGATCTTGAGCGGAGCTGGTGCCTGCGAGGACGCAGACGATTGCGAGGACGCTTGTGATATTCCGCAGTTGCATCACCGGCCATCCTCCACCGCATTAAAGAACGCTTCCAGTCCATCTCGAAATTCCGCTGGCAAATCGCTGCCTGATTTTCCGGTCGACTGCTGAACGCCGCGCTGCTGCACGTTAGCCTTCAGTTCGGCACCGGCTCCGTACAATGCCAGTGCTGGTGTGTTGGTATCGCCGCCACCGCCGCCACCTAGAGACGCACCGCCTCCACCACCACCGTTCGGGTTCGCGCGCTTCGATTGCAACAGCAGTTCGATCACTTCCGTTTCCGCAGCAATCGCTTCTGGCCCCGTATCAGGTTCATGCAGAATCTGTGTCGCTTCGTCCATGACGGCCACCGCCGCACCGATGATCTTCAGCTCTTTACCAAAGCTTTGCTCACCGTTGGGCAATGTCCGAATATCAACCATGACACGTTCCAGTCGCGTGTGAAGTTCCGCCTGAGTCTTCGATAACATCTCAGCCCGATCAACATATTCATCCGGCTGAATCGCATCGTGCGCCTGTTCGACCGCACGCGTTTCGTCACGCAGGTCCATTTCGGCTTCTAAAATTCGCATCACTTCCAGCACAATAAATGGCGGCAAACTGTCGCTCGGTCCACCAGGTCAGGAACCGCCCGGACATGGTTCGACAAGTTCCTCGGCCCAGCGGTCCATCGTGTCGCCCCAGTATTCCGTGCGTGCGATCGCTTCGCCAGCCATGTTTTGCCGCACACGATCGCCCAGCTTGGTCAGCTGCGTTGTGACTTCCAGCTCCTGCATCTCGTCCAAGATCCTCAGAAACTTGGGCATCTTGCGGCGGTCGTAGTACGCTTCTAAGTCCGTTTGAATCATCCACACAGAACGACTTTGAGCCTCTTCCTGAACCGCGATTTTTTCTGCCTGAGTTCCCTGACGATCATCCAGCTTGGCAGCCGTGATGCCGAAGCCTTTGAACAACGTGCGATTCAGATCTTCCGCAACTTCCAACTGACGTCGCGAAGCGGCTTTGAAGCGTTTGACAAACGTACTGTTTTCTAAGTCGTCCATAATCTTCTGCAAGTCATCTCGCACCTTTGCGAAGTCGGCCAGCAGATCGGCCTGTTCTTCCACCGCTTCGTCGACTTGGTCTTCCGCTGGCGCTGGATCTTCATCCTGTTTCTCGGGCTTCGGGCCACCATTCAGAACTGTGGTCGGTAAGCCAAACTTCGGCTGGCCCGGTTTCTGAGGTTCTTCTTCGGCGGTGGCTTCTTCCGTCTTCATATGACCAGATTCCACGTCGGTCAGTTTCGGCACGGCCAGCATGTCCGGGGCGTTCGGATCGGGCTTGGATTCTTTCGGTTCCGCTGTTTGGTCACTGCGATTGTTTCCCGCCATGGGGCCAGACTTGGCATTCGGATCGGATGGCGAAGGCGGGCTGGGCTGGCTTGGCTTCTGACCACTTTTGGCTTGAGCAGCACTGGCCAGCATGTCGGCGACGGTTGGCATCCGGTTTTCGCCGATGTCCTTTAACGCTTCCAAGGCGTCGGCCCAAGTTTCCAGATGACCGACCATCATTTCTTTGTTCCGCATGGCCTGCTTGATCAGCTGTTCGCCATGATCGGTGACGGCTCCCAATCGTTGCCCGTTGGCTCGTTCCGCCGCCGCCTGTTGTTCAATCCGCCGACGATTCTTGGACTGCGTCACCTGTTCACCATCCATGCGGCGAAGTTCGCGATTGACATCGTGCAGACGCAGTTCTTCTTCGTAAACATCATCCGCTAAACTGGCCCAACGACGCAGCTGATTGGTAATCCAGATCGCGTGTTCTTCCGGCGTTAGCACATGCAACACATAGGTGGGCGAATAGCACCGACCGCGTTCCGGTTTGTAGTCCTTGGCGTACGCTCGCACTTCCAGCGTCTGAGCGGGCACTTTGTCGCTGATGGCACAAAACGTGGTTTGGCCGGTATAAGCGGTGTTCTCCGGACTGCCGCCGCTGACGATTTTGTCGCCCTGCACAGGGTTGGGGTTCCGCAGAGAATCTTCGACACCACGCCATTCGAGCCCGATTTCTCGCAGTCCGAAATCGTCGTCCGCCTGCACATCAAACGAAATCACGTCTGTCGTTAAGACGACCTGCTGAGGGTCCAGTTGTTGAAAGTAGACATTCGGTTCCACGTCATCGACCGCTTTGATCTTCAGTTGGAAACCGTCTTTGGCGGTGAGCCCCAGTTCATCCTTCCATTGAAATTCGATCGTTTCCGATGCTTCGACCGCAACCGGAGCGGGCCTGATCTTGGAACCGGTGATTTTGGTGTCTGCCCCTTTGACCGTCGCGGTCTGCAGGTTACGGCTAATGTCGGCGACAAATTCACTGACCGATCCCTTCAACAGCGAAACGACGCCGCCCCGGACATCGGTTTCAACGTTCTTGGAATATTGCAGATAGTCCGGCAGCTTCACCGATGCGGTCAGTGAATTCAGTTCTGGCCGAGTGGCGACCTGCACATCCAGTTCCTGACGAATGTCGCCAATGCGAATATTCAGCGTGCCTGTTTCCGTCTGCGGCGGCACCTGAAACTTGTAGCCGTCGTCTTGTAGGTCGGCCGCCACAGCTTGCTGACCGGTAAAGTGAACAGTTCCTGCTGTCGGCGACCACTTGGTTTTTGAAGACAGCTGAGCGGCGAATTCGAATTCTTCCCCATGCGGCACAACAATTCGGTCTGGCAGTTCAACGACCTGTGCGAATGTGTAGCGTTCGACATCCGACCATGGCATTAACCAGCGTTGCAACGCATTCGATCCAGCAGCGGGCACAATCAACAACGCGAGCAGTGTTAGAGCCAGCGGAATTCCGGCAATGATGCCCCAGCGTTTGTGCTGCGGGTTCGGAACCGCGTCGGTTAGGTCGTGGTCGCGGACAACGCTGTCCACATGTTCGACGGCGGCTCGCGCCAGCGTCTGGCTGCTGCCGAGTCCCGCGTCGCCGCGAGACAGTTCGACGACGCCGAGCAGCTGATCGCCGAGTGCGGGGAACTTGTGTTTTAGCAGGGTGGCCACTTGTTCCATTTGTCGCGTTCGCCAAACCCAGCGATGACACTTCAGTGGAAAGAACAGGCCAAAGCCTAAAGCACCTGTGATCAGAATGGCGGCTCGCGCGATGGACGAAGTGTCCACGAACCGATCGATCACGAACACGGCGATGTAGGATACGGCGAGCCCGAACAGCCCTGCCAGAATCCCTTCCGCCAGCTTGATTTTTCGAACCTGCTTCTGAAACTCTTCCAGCCGTCGCCGAGTTGTATCCGGTAGCTGAATCGCAGTGGAACTCATCTTCGAAGTCTCCGTAGTTGTCCGGTTGGTGCAGGCCAGAAACCGAGGGCACAGTTCGCTTTGTATCTCCGCCGGGCGAACTTTGAAAGACAGTATAGGCACGGCAGCGTCACAAACGGATCATCAAACCAGTGGAATTCGTCTAAAAATATTCTGGGGCCGGTCCCTCTTCCGTTGGCGGTCAGGATCGTAATCGTGTGGATTCCACTGGCGCGGGCTGCGTGGCGTTTGCGGAAGGTGGCGATCATCGAGGATCGTCAAGGCTGGAAAGGGTGGCCGGGGTTGGAGTGAGGTACGAGCGAAACCCCGGGGCTTCCTGCACTTCGTTCAGTCCAGCCCCGGCCCCCCAATAGGAAATGCCCAAATCCATGAACGCACCCTTTGTGAAACGGATGGGACGAATCGCTTGCAATGCTGATCGCCGCAACCAACAATCAGTACCCGTGCGATCCACTCCCTAAGCCACAGCGAGTCTGGCATGAATCCGTTACGATCCTCGACAATCTTTCGAGCATCTTTGCTGATCACCGCGATGATCTGTGCCCCGGCCCCCAAAGCTCAGACTCAGGCGACCGCGATTGAAAAGCTCGCAGAAGCCATCGGCGACGTTCTGAAAGCCGCCACCGGCAAAGGTGCGAGGCAGCAGAAAGCGGTGGTTCGCGAAGTTTTTGCTCAGCCCGTGATGCCCGACGTACTCACGCCCGAAGCGGAACTCAAGGAACGCAAGATCCGACTGGAAGCGTACACCGCAGCCGCAACCGCTTGGCTGGATGGTCAAGTCAAGCTGCAGCCCGCACAGCAGGCCGCGTTACAGACCACGCTGACCAACAAGATCGAGGCGTCTCAACAGGCCGCACAGAAACCGCAGGCCAACAACAATCGCGGCCATCAAGGATTCAACCAGCATTTTCCGATCACGTTCACAGACTTCAACGGGGCCGCCAAGGGATTGGATATCTTGCAGCACGAACAGCTGCTGGCAGACACGAAGCTCACGCCTGAACAACAAACAGCGTTGGCCGAATCCTCAGAAGAACGCAAAATGTTTTACCGGGCTGCCACACAGGGGCACATTCTGAATCTATTGGATGCCGAACTGTATTTTACTTCCGCTCAACGGGCCGCCATCGCTGATGTCGTCGCTGACAAACTAAAGCTAGATAATGCGTGCTATGCCCTGCACCCCGTGAATTACTACTTCCAGCAAACACCGATTACTGCCGTAATTGCCGGTGCGAGACAAGCGGACATCCTTGGCGACGCCCAGAAACAGCGGGCGGCAGATTTGGCCGGGAGCGGTCGAAGTGCTGGCGATGAACAGTACATTAGCTTTCAGTCGAACGAAGGCGTCGACCTATGGCAGGACAAACTGCGCGACGCCATTACAGCTCAGCGTTCACGCGTGATGCGCGCTGTCGCGGTGCGGGTGGATTTTCACCGATCCTCCAGCGAAATCTCAGAAGCGGACGCTCACCATTTGCAGGTCGCCGGAAAAGGGGCCACTGACACCGCTATTGCGACGTGGAAGGCCATGTCGCAGCAGCAGTTGAAACAGTATGAACGGAACGCGGCGCAATGGGGAGGCAATGGCAACTTCTCATTTTCGCTGGCCGTGCCTGATGTTCAGCAAGTGGACGACGATCCGATCTGGAAACACACGCTTGAGCAGCTGCTGCCCACGGCCTCGGACCAACTGACGCGCAGAAGCAACGTGCGATCCGCCGCGACAGCCAAGTTCATCGTCGCGATGCTGGATCGAGAATTATGGCTGTCCAAAGCACAGCGTGAAATTCTGTTGGAAGCAGTCCTCAAAGAACTGCCGGCGCCGGATACGAAAATTCAGAACGCCAATTACTTTTTAGAAATCACTCTGCTGACAATTCCCATGTTCAAACTTTCGAAGCCGGATCTAGCGATCCTAACCGACAGCCAGAAAACGGCGTTCGAAGCGATGAAGAAACCGTTTCAGTTGCAGAACCGTAACGTGCTCGTGCAAATGCAAAACGGCGGACAGATGCACCTGCAAATTCCCAAGTAACCACGAAAGAATCTATGTCTACCGCGATCAATCCGACTCCGGAACTTCATTCCGACGACGTCGCTGCTATCGACGACCTGCGAAGCGTGTACCAGAAGCTCAAGGCCGAATTAGCCAAGGTCATCGTGGGCCAAGACAATGTCGTGGAACAGCTGACCATCTGCCTGTTCGCTCGCGGCCATTCTTTACTGATGGGCGTTCCCGGCTTGGCCAAGACCTTGTTGGTCAGCCGACTGGCAGAAACCATGTCGCTGAGTTTCAGCCGCATTCAGTTTACTCCCGACCTGATGCCGATGGACATCACCGGCACAGACATCCTGCAGGAAAACGCCGACGGACGCCGTGAATTCGAATTCGTCAAAGGCCCGCTGTTCGCCAACATTGTGCTCGCCGACGAAATCAACCGCGCCCCATCGAAGACTCAAGCCGCCATGCTGGAAGCGATGCAAGAACATCGCGTCACTGTGGTCGGTCGCCCGTATGTGTTGTCGCCACCATTCTTTGTGCTGGCCACGCAAAACCCGGTTGAACAGGAAGGCACGTACCCTCTTCCAGAAGCTCAACTGGACCGCTTCATGTTTCTGATCAACGTCGACTATCCATCGCGGCTCGAAGAAATCGAAATCGCGCGTTCTACAACCGGCGGTGTCTTGCCGACGTTGGAACACATTCTGGACGGCGATTCTGTACAAGGATTTCAGGAACTGGTGCGTCGCGTGCCTGTGCCCAAACACATCTACGAATTCGCCGTCGACTTGGTTCGCCGCACACGACCGAAAGTGGATGAGTCACCCGAATGGCTCAAGCCGCTGGTGTCATGGGGAGCCGGCCCGCGCGCCGTGCAGTATCTGATTCTAGGAGCCAAATCTCGCGCCGCGTTAACCGGTAGCTACATGGTGCGACTGGAAGACGTGATGGCCGTGGCACAACCGGTGCTCAGCCATCGCGTGTTAACCACATTCAACGCGGAATCCGAAGGCATCAGCAGCAGTGAAATCGTGTCACGCTTGGTCGACGAACTCAACAAGGAAACGATGGGCGGGTAATCAATGGCGATGAAAAATCGTGAAGCGATGACATTCCGGAAGAAATTTGCGATTAGTCCCGAAGGGACGTCAAGAGATCTCCTTGGGCGTTTTCCCAAGGAACTGGTCAAAAAAGAGGATCAAGCCCCGGAGGGGCGACAGGTGTGTTCTGTTTGTCGCCTTCCTGTGGCTCCTCCGGTGATTGTGGGAAACTAAAAGTGGGCTGACGTCCGAAGCTGAAACTGGCCACATCCATCCGTCGCGACTCAAACTTACACAATTCTATTCCCTTGACGAAACGAACGTTTTAACACCCGTAGAACAGCCCCATGTCTTCACACCACGGAATCCTGATCCATGTGGTCTTCTCAACCAAGTACCGGAAAGCCGTTCTTGCCGACGCTTGGCGGGACGACTTATTCGCTTACATCGGGGGAACAGTCAAAGTGCACAAGGCCGTTCTCTCGAAGGCTGGTGGAATTGAAGATCACGTTCACCTCCTGATGAAAATTCATCCTCAATTCGCTATCTCGTCCACCATCCAGTCTCTGACGGCCAATTCATCCAGATGGATCAACGAAACGAATCGAACGAGAATAAAGTTCCAATGGCAATCGGGATACGGTGCGTTTTCGGTCAGCCAGTCGGCCTCCGAATCTGTGAAAGCGTACATCACGAACCAGCGGACCCATCATCAAAAGCTGTCGTTCAAAGACGAATATCTCGCGATGCTGCTAAAACATCAAGTTACATTCGATCCAAAGTATGTCTTCGAGCAGGAGATCGTCGGATGACAACGTCTGCCGTCGCTTCGCGACTATCGGCTCTGTCATGGAAACAGTTCCTAGGACTTACGTCCTAGGCTAGTGCCTATCGTCGCTTCGCGACGATCACACACAAACACACACCACCCCAGCAGCTTCTTTCCGTTATCCAGTCGTCACACTCCCCATCGAACACAATTCCTCATGCGTGACTTTATCGAACCAGCGGTGATTGCCCGGCTTTCCGGACTTGCAATGGACGCCCGTCAGCCGATGATCGGCAGCGTCTCCGGGCGGCACCGCAGTCCGACGCGTGGTTCCAGCTTGGAATTTTCTGAGTATCGCAAGTATGTTCCCGGCGACGACACCCGCCGTCTGGATTGGCGCGCGTGGGGACGCAGTGACCGCTTCTATATTAAAGAATACGAAGCCGATACCAACCTGCGGCTGGCACTGATCGTGGATGTCAGCGGTTCGATGAACTACGGTATCAACGGCAGCCAAGAACCCGGCAAAACCAAGCTAGATTATGCTCGCCGCTTGGCTGGCACGCTGGCCTATTTGGCGGCAGCGCAAGGAGACGCCGTCGGACTGTACAGCGCCGGCGAAACATTTCAGCGTGAGATTGCTCCCAAACGCAGCCCGGCGCACTTGAAGTTCGTGCTGGACGAACTGGCACTAATGAAAGGTGAAGGCGAAACCGGACTTCCGACAGCGTTGCATCAGGCGGCTGAAAAAGTCGCTCAGCGGGCGTTGGTCGTGATTATTTCGGACCTGTTTATGGACCCCGAAGAACTTCGCAGTTGCTTTCAACATCTGCGATTTCGCAAACATGATGTCGCCGTGTTCCACCTGCTGGAACAAAGTGAAATCGATTTCGAATTTGATCGCCCGGTCAAATTTGTCGACTTAGAAGGGGCCGCGCCGATGCTGGTGGATCCGACCACGATTGCCAAACAGTATCGAGCAGCCGTGCAAACCTATCTGGCGGACATCAAGAAACTCGTGCGCGATTCCGCCGTGGATTACCACCGCGTCAGCATCGAAGAACACTATGCCGAACCACTGACTCGTTTCCTGCTGGCAAGGAAACGATAGTCCATGAATTTTCTACAACCCGCCATGCTGCTGGCGTTGCCTCTGATCGCGCTGCCGATTCTGATCCATTTGATCAATCAGAATCGCTACAAAACGATGCCATGGGGTGCGACCATGTTTCTGTTAAAAGCCAAACGCATGGCACGCGGGATGGCACGGTTGCGTTACATTTTGTTAATGCTGGCGCGGATGCTGGCGGTGGCCGGATTGATCTTTGCCGTCAGTCGACCGATGTCCGGCGGCTGGCTGGGACTGACGTCGTCCAATTCGCCGGAAGTCACCATCGTGGTGCTGGATCGTTCCGTCAGCATGGAAGAACAAAATCCGCAGACCAGCGAATCAAAGCGTTCGACGGCGCTGCAGAAGTTGTCAGACATGCTGCGCAGCACAGAAAGCGACACCAAGCTGGTGCTGTTCGACAGTGCCTACGGAAAGCCATTGGAAATCAGTTCCATCGCCGAACTGGAATCACTGCCCGAAGCCTCTGCCACGGCAACGACGACCGATCTTCCGGCTTTGATGCAGAATGTTGTCGAGTATATCGAAACCAACGAAACCGGTCGGACGGATGTTTGGATCTGCAGTGACCTGCGACAAAACGACTGGAACCCCACCGCAGGTCGTTGGGAAACCGTTCGGCGACAGCTGTCCGCGCGAGAAGGCTTGCGACTGTTTTTGCTGACGTACCCCGATGTTGCCGCAGATAATGTGGCCGTCAGCGTCAGTGGAGTTCACCGCCGCGAATCGTTGAATGGCGCAGACTTGGTGATGGACATTCTGTTGACACGTTCCACGCCCACTGACGAACCCCAAGACGTGGAATTGACGATCATCATCGATGGAGCTCGATCGCGGCTGAACTTGGAACTCACGGGCGACCAATTGGTTCGCAAGGGGCACGCCATTCCGCTGGACAAAGAAGCGCGCGAAGGCTGGGGGCGAGTCGAATTGCCGCGGGATTCGAACCTGTCTGATAATGTGTATCGCTTCGTGTATGCGGAACCCGCCGTTCGTAAAACCGTGATCGTGTCCGACAACGAAGCTGCGGCAGAAATGTTTCGAGTGGCGGCGGCGACAGCTTCCGATCGGAGCCTGATTTACGAAGCAGAAATCCTGTCGTCCGCAGCGGCCAACGCGATTCCGTGGGAAGAAGCCGCGATGATCGTTTGGCAGGCTCCAATTCCTGACGGCTTGCTGGCCAAACAGCTGGAAGATTTTGTGGCGTCCGGCCGATCCGTGATGTTCTTCCCGCCAGAATCACCGGGCACCAACAATTTGTTCAACGCCGCTTGGACAGAATGGCGAACGCCCGAGAAAGGCGACCACTTTCCGTTTAAGCCATGGCGGACAGACGCCGACTTGCTGGCTAATGCACTCAGCGGAACGCCGTTGCCAGTCGGCCAAGTGCAGTGTTATCGCGCGTGTCAACTGGATGTCAAACTGGCGACGTCGTTGTGGCAATTGGAAAACGGCATGCCGCTGCTGACTCGCGCGGGCACAGATCGCGGAGCCGCCTATTTTTGCAGTATGCTGCCGACCGTCGCCGATTCGAATCTGGTCAGCAATGGCGTCACGTTCTACGTGATGACGCAGCGGGCGTTGGCCCGAGGTGCTGGAGCCTTAGGAACGGCGCGGCATGCAGACGCGGGCACGATTCCCGAAGCCATCACCAGCCAATGGACGGCACTCGACGAACTTTCTGAACGAACGTACGTGTCGCAACGTCCCATCACCGCCGGGTTGTATCGCGCGCAGGACAAGCTGTTCGCCATGAATCGACCGCTGTCAGAAGACAACGCAAATGTGATTTCTGACGAAGCGATCGGCGACGTACTGAACGGTTTGGAATTCACGCGCATCAACGACGAAGTCGGCGGCGCGATGCAGCTGGCCAGCGAAGTGTGGCGCACGTTTTTGATCCTCATGATTCTGGCGTTACTGGCGGAAGCAATCTTGTGCGTGCCTGATCAAGTGCCAGCCAGTAAACCGGCAACAATATGAAGCGCCGGACAAAATTCGTGGAAGCCTATCCCACTGGCAACGATCTTTTCTTTCAACACAATCAGACACCTGTATGACTTTTTACTGGACACCCACAACTCTTATCGTCTCCACAATCGTCATGATTGTGGCGACGATCTGTTGCTGGATTAGCTGGCGCAGAAGTGGTTATACGCGGCCGATGGGTTTGCTGGAACTGTTTCGGTTTGTGCTGATCGGCATCGTGCTGATCACGCTGAATCAGCCCGAACTGACTCAGGAAGTCAAACCCGAAGAACGCCCCACGCTGGTGGTGTTGCACGATATTTCTGACAGCATGCAGACCCGCGATGTGGTGGCCGAAAACGGTGATGCCAAGCAGGCGATTTCACGAGCGGACGCTGTGATCCCCGCGATCGACCCCGCCACCTGGAGTGCGGTGTCCGAACGCATGGAAGTCATTTTCGAACCGTTCAACTCGACACTCACCAACGCAGCCAAAGGCACGGATCTGAATCAAGCTCTATCGTATGTGGCCGACAGTCATGTCAATCTGCGAGGCATCGTGTTGCTGTCCGATGGCGACTGGAACACCGGCACCGCGCCCAGCGCCGTGGCCACCGATTTGCGAATGCGACGCATTCCGGTGTTCGCGGCCGGTGTGGGCAGCGAAACACGACTGCCAGACATCGAACTTATCAGCTCAGAAGCACCGACATTCGGCGTGACCGGCAAGACGCTCAGAATTCCGTTTCGCATTGTCAGTTGGCTGCCCGGCGATCGCAGCGTCACGGTGTCTTTGCTGGGAACAAAGGGCGAGCGGATCGAAAAGATCGTGCGACTGCCGGGCATGGGACAAGTGCAGGACACAATCGACTGGAAGCCCGAAACAACGGGCGACTACGATCTGACCATGCAGATTCCCGTGGATGCGGAAGAAACGATTGTCGACAACAACGAACTGAAAACGCCGATCACGATTCGTAATGAAGCGTTGAAGGTGTTGGTGGTCGAATCGTATCCTCGCTGGGAATATCGCTATCTCCGAAACGCTCTGGAACGCGATCCCGGCGTCGAATTGAACTGCCTGTTGTTCCACCCAGACCTCAAGGAAGTCGGCGGTGGACGTGGATACTTGGACGAATTTCCTAACGAACAACAGTTGTTCGATTACGACGTGGTGTTCTTGGGTGATGTGGGCGTTGAAGCGGATCAGTTGAATCTGGAAAACTGCACGCATCTGCGACAACTGGTACGCAGTCACGCTGGCGGCTTGGTGTTTCTACCCGGCTTGCGCGGCAAACAGGCGACGATGCTGACCACGGAATTGGAAGAACTGTATCCCGTGATTCCCGATCAAAGCACGCCGCGCGGCATCGGGTCACTTCGCCCGGCCCGCTTTGCACTCACGGAATCCGGTCGGCGCAGTTTGTTAACGCGGCTGGAACCTGAAGACACAGAAAACGAAAACGTGTGGAATTCGCTGCCCGGTTTTCAATGGTACGCCGCTGTCACACGCGCCAAAATCGGCACGGAAATTCTGGCGGTCCACGGCAACGAATCCGGTCGCTTCGGCCGCATTCCCTTGATTGCAACTCGCACATCCGGAACCGGTAAAGTGCTATACATGGGAACCGACGGCGCGTGGCGGTGGCGCAAAGGTGTGGAAGATTTGTACCACTATCGGTTCTGGGGGCAAGTCGTGCGGTGGATGGCCTATCAGCGCAATATGTCTCAAGGAGAATCGATGCGACTGTTCTACTCGCCTGACCGACCAGAAGCCGGCAATGTTCTGACACTCAACGCCAACGTCATGACACGCAGCGGCGAACCACTGCGCGAAGGCACTGTTGTGGTGCAGGCCGTTTCTCCATCGGGCCAAACAGATTCCATCCGCTTGGCGGCGGCGGGCGACGATTCGTGGGGGTTATTCACAGGCAGCTTTACGCCACAAGAAGGCGGCAGCTATCAGTTCATCACGACCTGTTCCGAAACGGGTTCTCGACTAGAGACCATGATTGCCGTTCAGGGCAACGAAAAGGAACAGATCGGTCAGCCGGCACGGTTTGAAGTGTTGAAGGAGATCGCCGAAGTCACGCGTGGAGAACTCACAACATCACAGAACCTCGCGGGCTTGGTGGAAAAAATCGCCGCGTTGCCTGAACCCGAATCTGTGATCAAGCGCGTGCGATTGTGGAGTCATCCGGCCTGGGGCGGTGGCATTATCCTGCTGCTCGGCGCGTTCTGGACGGGACGAAAAATGGCCGGTTTGGCGTAAGACCGGCCGTTGAACAGTCTATTAACAGCACCTAAAACGACCGTGCTACGACCAACACTCGGTTCAGCCAGCATTCGGCAGTAATCGCTATGGCAGAATTTTGAGGGTTGCCACTAGAATCTGCGGCCTAGTGGAATGATCGCCTGCGATGGAACGCGGCGACCTGTTTTCTGGGTATGCAATTGTTGCGAGTATGCAACTTTGGAGCGGAAAATGTTCGGCAAGGAAGCGAAAGCAAAACGACAAATTCGACGTGCCACTGAGTTGTTTGAGTATCTTCGAACGCGTCTG
>Ga0075117_1000958_pt1 | contig 18421 bp, 8 predicted proteins | sample AntAceMetag02UKJ_FD_69789 | JGI IMG/M metagenome (GOLD analysis project Ga0075117, IMG submission 69789) | Saline lake microbial communities from Ace Lake, Antarctica - Antarctic Ace Lake Metagenome 02UKJ | ecosystem: Environmental > Aquatic > Non-marine Saline and Alkaline > Saline | place... | reverse complement strand
CTCGTCAAAAATTTGCACTGGTCACGATCACGATCTCGATCAGCCCGCTATCTTCTCTCACCTCCGCCAATGCTCATACACCAGTTCCTAAATAACATTTTCACACCTTCAAAGGGCTGGGCTATGGGCCTATTGCTCGATCGCCCACACTTGACTTGCGGCAGTGAAATTATTGTGGTCGGTAAGCATCCAGGTGATCTCCTTGTCTTTGGATAGAATAAAGGCATGTGCGCCGCGACCTGAATTACCCCGCAGAAAGTTGGTAATCAGAATGGATCCGTCTCTCAGCTTTTGGAGATTACAGGCATTGGTGAAATTGAGTTCCGGATGATTACTCCCGGTGAACTCCCAGACGATCTTTCCTGAACGATCTACTTCCAGCAAACGAGCCTGTGTGCCGCAGGCAAGGAGGGTGTTGCCGTTGTCTAATCGTAGAAGATCCTGAAGGGTCCCCTCGGGATAGGGTCCCTTTCCTGCTTTTGGCACTTGATATCGCCAAACTTCTTTTCCGTTTTTATCGACTTCAAGAGCCGTCCCTTCGCCCCAAAGCTGGGCCAGATAGTGCTTGTTGCCGACGTCATACACGTTTCCCAACTGGCCATGATGATGCTTGTACTTAGCGGGAATTGGCAGCCTTTTCTGAATCTTTCCATCCATATCCATCAGAATGGCCTGGGGCGGTTTCTGGCCGCTCACAATCAGTTGTGATTGATGCTTTGTGATATTGATGATCTCTCTGAAATTATTGGCATAGGGCCAGGACCATTTCACTTGTTTTTGAAAATCAATGCAGCGGACTTCCTGCTTGTCGGTGATGATCGGGTAGATGAGCTTGTTGTCGTCCGTAAGAACAAAGTCCCATACTTTTCCTTCCGGCGAATGCTCCCAGATGACTTTTCCACGCTTGTCGACTCTGGATAGTTTGAAGCGAACGTAGTCGCAGATCATTAGCTCGTAAGGATGTTCCTGCGGTTCAGGTTTATTGCCCGCAGCATCCTTCGGCGGTTGCCCTTTTTCCTGAGCCTGTACCGCGCTTCCGAGACCCAATGCCGACGTAGCGAGTCCAACAGATTTCAAGAATTCACGGCGTGACGGTGTTTGACTCATTAGATTTTCCATGGCAAGTTGGGATGGGGAGATCCGGGGACTGCGAGCCGGCGCGTTCTCAATGAAACGTATCACGAACAAACTGAATCAAATCGGCGAGATCCTGCGGTTTGAGACCTTGTTCCAGTCCTTCAGGCATCAGAGATTTGGAGGATGCCTGAAGAATATCAATGTCACGGCGCAGGACGGTTTTGCGTTTTCCCTCGGCGGCAAGCAACGTGATGCTGCTGCCGGTCTCGGTTTCCAGCTGTCCATTAAAACTTCGACCGTCTTCGGTAAGGATCGAGTAGCTGAAATACTTTGCGTCGACTGCAGCGCTGGGGTCGAGAATTGCAGTTAGTAGTGCTTCCGGTGTTTTGTTGGTGATTGATGCCAGTTGAGGCCCCACCTCGTGTCCCTCGTCCTTGACCCTGTGACAGTTGATGCACGACTTGCGAAACACAATAGCCCCGCGTTTGCTATCACCACTGAGTGTCAGGGCAGTCTGGAATTTGCGCAGAACTTCGGCGCGATTCGTCGAAGCTTTCGTTGCCAAAGCCTTCTGCCATTGCGGTGCATTTTCGCTGCGATCCAGCAATCGCTGTCGAACGGGAGCACTTAACTCACTGGCTCCGATCGTTCCGGCTTCGAGGCTTTGCCGAAGCGACTCGGCCCACGGTCCGCGACTCGCGAGCACGTCCAGAATCTGGCTGCGTAGCTCCGGGCTGTGTGACCGCCAACCCGTGATGAGAATTCCCGCGATCGCAGGCTCGCTGCGCCGCGCGAGATGCGCCACGATAGCCCGCTGAAGAACCAAGGGCGATTGAGGAACCAACAGTTGCTGCATCAATTGGAAATCATCTTCGCGACCTGTCTCTGCCCGTCCCAATAATTGGACGGACGCGACGCGAACGTCTTCAGCCGTCTCGTGATTCGCAGCAGCGGTACGCGATTGCTGGATCGTTTCGGCAACGCGGTCACTGGCTGTGTCCGAAAGCGTGTTTGCAGACAGCCCACGCGACTGAAGACCATCAAGGATGCGTGCGAGCGACTCAAACCTGTTTCTTGCAGCATGCTCGCTCTTCCGCGAACACACCAGTTCGATGACGCGGCTGATGGTTTCTTTTTCACCCATCACAACGGATTGTTCGATCAGTTCTAAAGTGCCCGGCGCGTTGCTGCCTTCTGATAACTCAATGACCGAAGCGAGAACAGCCGAGACGTTTTTCGCGTTCAGGGAACTCATCGCGGAGGCCATCAGGTATTGGTCGTTGCCGGCTCCAATGACCAATTTGGCGAGCGCGGTGCTGGCTTCCGGGGTGTCGTATGCTCCCAATGTGGAGGCGAGTTCCAGGCGAACCTTGGCATCTGGATCATTGACCAGCGGTGTTAACTTCTTTGCATCAACGACGACTCGCGACGCGATTTGCACGGCGTTACGTCTGACGCCAGCATGACTGTCTATGAACGCGGCTTCGAGTGTCGTGGCCGAAAGTGCGCCGAGACCGTCCAGGGTACAAAGCGCGTGAAGCCGAGCCAGTGGTTGTTTGCTGTTTGCCGCCAGCTCTTTTAGTGGTTCCGTGGCGGCTTGCTGCTTCCCACGGACCAGCATTCGCTGCGCCGCATCGCGTTGCCAGCCATTAGGGCTTTCGAGTACGGCAACAAGTTCTCGTGCTGAGAAATCGGTGAGCCGGGGCGTTTTTCGTGCTGGCCGATCACTGCGAACGATTCGGTAGATTCGTCCACGGTCGTCGCCCGATCGGAACCATGGCCGAAGTTCGTCCTTGCCGTTTTGCGGCAACCACTCTGGATGCTCGATCATATAGCGGTACATGTCAACGATCCAGAGAGCTCCATCGGGGCCCGTTCGCGCCATGACGGGACGACACCAGCGATCTTCGCTGGCAAAGAAGTCCGTCTTCTGTTCGGCGGGATCGCGACGAAATTTAAAGCTGACGCCCTCATCCGAAATCAGGTTGTGCTGAACAAGATTATGGAAGGGCTCGCAGGTAAACGCGTGTTGCTCGCTGCCTCGATCAAACAAAAGGTCGTCGCGGTAAATCATCGGCGAGCAGGCCGAGGTAAACCGGCCTGACTGAGTGAAGCTGTGATATCGTTTTTGCAGCTTGCTGGCCGGATAGACTCGCGGGTTTGCCGGCGTGACGACTTGGTGCTTTGGATCGGGCGGAGCGAAGTGCGGATTGCGGCGAATGTTTTGATCGGCCAGCACGTAATGCCAGAGCGGATGGCTGTTCTGCACGCCGAACCAGTTGCCCCAGTCGTCACGACTTCGACCGTATTGTGATGGTCCGCTTTGCGGATCGATGGCGCCAGTGTCCGGGTGAACTCGAAAGTCACGACTGCCGATCTGGTGTTTCTGTCCCGTAATGCGTGAAGTGATCTGGCTATCTTGTCCGTAGCCGCCGTGATGGCTTCCGCTGGCGCAATAGACCCAGTTGTCGAGTCCCCACCGCAAACCATTCACACGCAATTGCTGATTTCCTTCGAGAAATCCTGAATACAAAACACGCTGAATATCGGCTTTGCCGTCACCCGAGCTGTCTTCCAGATAAATGATCTGCGGAGCGGCCGTCACCAGAATGCCACGGCCCCAGACCAGAACGCCGTTGGGAAAACTCAGCCCGTCAGCAAACAGCGTGGAGTTGTCGTACTGTCCATCGTTGTTGGTGTCTTCCAGGTACCGCACTCGTCCGCCCGGCCGGCCCTTGCCATCGATGCCCAGCGGATAGTCGGCCATTTCCACAACCCACAGCTTGCCGTCCGGCCCCCAGTCGATGGCCACTGGGTCCATCACAAGCGGTTCAGCGGCGACAAGTTGCACCGCAAATCCTTCGCGGACCTGGATCGTTCTGAGCGCTTTACCAACCTCCGTAGGAGTTGGTTCTGCAGGTGGATCTGCCTGCGCACTGGCCGCCTTTTCAACTTGTTTCGCACCCGCGGCGTCGAAGTGGGATTCCACTTCACGCGGCGTCAGCGGTCTGTCATAGAGAGCCACCTCTTCCAGCATGCCTTGAAGATTGGCGAAGTTGTCGGCGCGGCCGCCGAGCAGAATCTGGTCGCTGTCTTCGGGATATCCGACTGGCAGGTCGGCAGCGATCTCCGGCTTTGGATCGCCATTCAGGTACACCGTGATTTTTTGATCCTGCCGGACCATAACCACGTGCGCCCAGCTACCGGTTGGGATACTTGTGAGCCCGGCGACCAATTGATCGCGCTTGTTGCCGTTAAACACGAGCAGCCTGCCCGTGTTTGAATGTGTCCCGCCGAGTCCCAGGTTGTCGCCGAATGCACCTTCCACTCCGTCAACAGCTCGCGAAAACACATACGCTGCCACCAGACGCGAATGGACCGGCAGTTCATTTCGGAACCAAAGTTCGACGCTGTAAGTGTTACCCAGTTTGGGGACGTACGTTTTTACTCGACCGCCGGTGAAGTTCGGTTTTGTGACTCCTAGCTGAAGCGGCGAGGATCCGTTTTCGTATTTCGCCTCGTGCTGCCCCGCCGAGTCTTTCGCGGATTGATTCGATGCGTCGTGCAGTCGCCAGTAGGCGATGGGTTTTGATGCAAGGACGGCGTCCGCATACTTTTTGCGTGATTCTTCGTCCGTCGGTTTCGGGCCGAGAATAATCGTCGGTTTGGGACCTGGTGGAGGACTCATGCCCGAGATTTTGTACAACTCGACAACATCGGCGGTTGCCAATCCGCGATCGAACAACGCGACCTCGTCAACTTTACCATCGAAGGTCGCTGCGGAACTTCCATCGCTGCCGATCAACACTCGTTTTGGTGGGTTCGGCGATTTGACTTCTACATCGATTTCCGGTTCTGCCCTGCCGTCCAGATACACGCGGACTTGTTGCTTGTCTCTGGTGATCGTTACCTGTTGCCAGTGCTTTGTGGACACGCGTGTCTTGCCAACAAAAGACTGTTGGCCGGACTTCAGAATCAGCTTTCCCGACTGATCGCCTGCGGCATTGCCGGCAATCAACAACGTTTCGGCTTCGGTCGAAAGCAGGATGCCTGTGGTCTCGCGAGCGTCTGTGGGTAAAGCGTTGTAAAACCACATGGCCGCGCTGTAGTCACTTCCGAAGTGTTCAGGATTTGCTTCAACATATCCGCCGGCAAGGTAGACCGAACGGTTTCCGTAATCCGGTGCCGCGAAGCCAGAACCACTTGGCCCCGGCAGAAACAAGGCCACACCGCCTCGGTAACGAGCATGATTTTCACCAATGGCGTCCTTTACCTGCATCGAGTCCATGTCTTCCATTCGCCAGTAGGCGATTGGGTTTTTTCTGGTTACTGCATCTGAATAGGGCGAGTGCGAAGCCGCGAGCGTTCGCCGTTTTTTTTCAGCGACGGTTTCCAGCAGGCTCAGTAGTGTCTCGACGATCAGCGGTTCCGCCTGTTCAACAAGTCCTGCCGTGCGCGCCGGCCAGGTCGTGTATCCGCCCAGCCGATGTTGTTCCGGTGGAGGAATGTAACCCGTGGCTCCGTTGGCAAGTTCCAGGTTGAACGTTGTTGTCAGCGGGCTCTGCCTTTTCAGTTTCAATCCGGTGATTCCATAGACTTCGTTGGGAATCGCAGTGATTCCCAGTTCGCCGATGCGAACGGCTTGAAGGACAACTTCCGCTTTGGGATTGTCGTGAATCCATTCCGCCTGTTGTGCGTAAACTTCGACTTGGTTTCGTGGTGGAACATCGCCACGACCAGCGTTGATCGGTCGCGCCCATTCGCGGCGATCCTGCGATGGAGTTCGCCGGTCGATCGTGAGCCGTTTTTCGGACATGGCGATCGATAGGCTCGGCCGATGTTCGATTGCCTTCCAGCCCTGCAGAACGCGGTCGGCTACGTCTTCTGAGTATTGCTGCCGACTAATCCCGCGACGTGGTTGGCTGTAATCCATCCAGTGAAGATCACCACTGGTTCCCTGAGACATGATGCCCACAAAACCGGGCGACGCCTTCCCGCTGATCTTTCCGATTTGAGCCTCCAGTAATCGGGCAACCTCACCAAAGTAGCCCGCTGAAAACGCTCCACCGCCGAAGTAGTGCATCGACAAATTTGCCATCACGCAGATCGGCGATTCGTCTTTCGCAGACACGACGCTCAAGACCGACAGCAAGGAATCGATCGGCCCGGCGGGACTGGTGTAGTCGGGATTCTGATAGCCTGGATGCATCATTGCTCGTACTGTGCGTTCTCCGAAGGGGTCAGTTCCCATTCGATCGCTGCGGGTGATCCAGCGTCGGCAGTTCGTTAAATCGGCTCCGTTGACGGTTGTCCAACCGATTTTTGCGGGCTGAAGGTTCTTGTAAGCATCCACAATCGACTGGGCAACTCGGGCCGGCACAAACTTCACATAGGCCTCGTCCGGCGGGCAGCCCAGACACATCGTCATGGCTGAGGGCGCCATATGAGTATGTGTTGCGCTGATCAGAATACGATCGGGCGGTATGCCGGTTTCCTTCGACGCCAGCTGTTTAATTTCGTCGCAGAGCGTTGCGGGGAACATGCACGAATCCACAATCACGATCGCGATGGTTTCCTGCCCGTCACTGACGACCAGCGACCGTGCATGAAGTGGATCCAAAACGCGATTCGCGCTGCTCTGCAAAAAACCACCATTATGTAAGGCCGGCAGGGTTTGGGGAGAGATATCCACCGTGGCCGCTCCCGCTCGGAATGTTGATTCTTCCGCAGCCAACATCCGGGTCGCACTGGTAAAGATCAACAGCAGGATGATTCCGGAAAAGAAGAGTGAGTGTTTCATGCTGATTCCTTGATGTGATGGCTCAGGAGAGAATCTCCCGAATTACGTTGCCATGGACGTCCGTGAGACGGAAGTCGCGGCCACCATGGCGGTACGTCAACTCTTCGTGATTTACGCCGAGCAAGTGCAGGACGGTCGCCCACAGATCATATACCGTCGAGACGTTCTCGACGGCGTGGTAGCCCAGATCGTCGGTGGCCCCATAGATGGTGCCGCCTTTCACGCCACCACCGGCCAGCCAGACACTGAAGCCGAACGGGTTGTGGTCTCGGCCATCGGAGCCCTGCGCGAACGGAGTGCGGCCAAACTCGCCAGCCCAGACGATCAGTGTTTCGTCGAAGAGTCCCCGCTGCTTCAGGTCGCGAATCAGGCCCGCGATCGGTTGGTCGACTTGTTGAGCCATTTCGCCGTGCCCGATTTTTAACCCGCCATGTTGATCCCAGGGATTGCCGATCTGACCCAAGTCCGCCGGTCGAGGGAGGCACGTCAGTTCGACGAACCGCACACCTCGTTCCACCAGGCGACGAGCCAGCAGGCACTGCCGACCGTATTCAGCAGTTTCCTTCACCGGGGAATCGAGACCATACAACGACTTTGTCGCCGCCGTCTCGCCGCTGAGATCCACGAATTCCGGAACGGCCGACTGCATGCGGTATGCGACTTCATAGTTGCGAATGGCCGACTCGATCTGCTCCTCGCCGCGAAGCTGTTGCAAGTGCTGACGGTCCAGTCGCTCGACGAAACGCAAGCGACGACGTTGCTGATGGTCTGGTTCGTGAGGGACGACGTTCGACAGCGGTTCAGCTTGCGTAGGATCTACCAGCGATGCCTGGTGCACCCCTGGCAGGAAGCCATTGCCGTAGATGTTAATACCTCCGAGCGGCGCGCCGCCGCTGGCCAGCACAACGAATCCCGGCAGCTCGCGACATTCACTGCCCAGCCCGTAGCTGATCCAGGCTCCGGCGCTCGGATAACCGGACAGTGAGAATCCGGTGTGAACGAAATAGTTCGCCTGCGCATGTTCGTTGGCAATGCTGGTCATTGAGCGAATCACCGCCAGGTCGTCGGCACACGAGCCGATGTGCGGAAACAGATCACTGACGGGCATGCCGCATTTGCCGCGTGGGCGGAATTCCCACGGGCTGCCCATGATGTTTCCGTTAGCGTTGAACATCGTGGGCTTCACCGGCACGGGCATCGGTTTGCCATGATCAGTCCTGAGCCGAGGCTTTGGATCGAATGAGTCAACGTGTGAGACGCCTCCGGACATAAAGCAGAAGATCACGTTTTTCACGCGTGGCGCAAAGTTTGTCGTTTTGGGGAGCCACGGGCTGGCAGCCTTAACAGCGGTCGCCGTCGGCTCGTCCCCCAGCATTCCCTGAGAAAGCAACGTCGAAAGCGCCATCATGCCGAAACCGGTTGACGACCGTGTGAGGAGTTCGCGGCGAGTCAGAAAACATCGGTTATTCGACATAGATAAATTCCTTCAGGCAGAATGTTGCGTGGGCGACGTCCTGCCAGACGAGTTCTTCCCGGGAGATTTCGTCGGGGGCAGCCGCATGCTCAGCGATCGATTCTAAAACGTACTCCAGTGTAGCTTCGGTCTCGGCAGACGTGGGTTCGCGTGAAAATGCCTGCAGGTACATCAGGCGAATCCGTTCGGCCGGTTCGACATCCAAGGCCACAAGCTGTTTCGACCACTTCGCCGCCTGTTGGATGACAAATGGATCGTTGAGCATCGTCAGCGACTGCACCGGGACGTTTGTTATGTCACGTTTGCCGCGCGTCGTGGATGGCTTTGGTGCGTCGAATGCTTCGAGAAACGGATTGTGCGCGTTGCGGCGGATTCGCAAATAAACGCTGCGTCGTCGGTCGCCGTCGAGCGGTCCTTTGGGACCACCGCCTTCCGTCTTAGTTGTGTAATACACGTCTATCCCCGGTCCGAACATGGTGAGGTCGAGTTGTCCGGCTGTGGCCAGCATGCTATCACGAATCGCTTCGGCATCGAGTCGCTGCACGGGCATGTGTGAGAGAAACCGGTTACGCGGATCAACGCGCAGAGCAGCATCGCTTGGCAATGACGACTGTTGAAAAGTTCGCGATGTCACCAGCAGTCGCAATGACTTCTTCACTGACCAGCGATGCTTAATGAAGTGGGCTGCGAGATAGTCAAGCAATTCGGGATGCGTTGGCCGCTTGCCCAGGTGGCCGAAATTATCCACGGTCTCGACAAGTCCCTGGCCGAAGACGTGATGCCACAATCGATTAACCATGACCCGGGCCGTCAGTGGGTTTGCTGGCGAAGCCGTCTCTTCCGCGAGTTCCAGTCGACCGCTCTGCGAGGTTTTATACGGAAGGCTGCCGAGAAGCGACAAACCTCGGCGCGGGACCACCTGCGCGGGGCGTGTGTGTTGTCCTCGTTCGAACAGCGGCTGGTCGAACGCCGCCATTTCCAACACGCCGGGAGCACGGCGTGGGACCGGTATGTTCTGTTCCAACAGTCGATATCGTTCAATGGATTCTCGCAACGCAGGGAGCTTGTCGACTGTCGTTGGCAGCAGGTTGCTGCGCAGAAAATAGTTCAAAAATGCGGTGTCATCCTCATCGATCGACTGAGACTCCCATGCCCGAATGGCCTGTTGAAGCCGAACTGAATACCGCAAAGCCAGCTCGTTGAGCGACGTTGGTGAGTCACCTTTCAGAAGGCCCTGCATCGGCGTGATTGTTTCACGCGGAACTCCGTCTTCATTGCTCGTCACAACTTCAGCCGCGCCGAAGAACGCGCGGTCAACTGGATCGGTGATAAATTCCAAGTATGCGGTTGCCCCTTTGCGATACGCCGTGTCAAGTCGCAGCCAGCCAAGTTCATCGCGGTCTAACCCCGCAGCCGGGTAGAGGCCGCCATTACCGAGCGGGTAGTTCTCGATGACCAAACGCACCTTGCCGCTTCGTCCGAGTGTTCGGACACTGATGCTGTTTGTCTTGATAACAAATCGCGGCGAAGTCAGTACGCCCGTGTGTCGGCTGCTCAATCCGTTAGTGAAAATTCCGGCGGGGTGAATACCGCGAACGACCCGGTCCCCGGTTGCTTCAATGGCAAACCCTCCGTTTGGTCTTGGTTCCGGACTCAGGCCGGTTCCGGACCGGAACCATTGACGATGTTGGTCGGTCCGCAGATCCCATAAAGCAGCGAACCGGGTTTGATTAAATTCCCGACGCGAATCCAGCTCGGCACGCCAGTGGTCGGCCAGCTTCGTCCAGCGTTCATGCAGCAGGTCTGGCGATTGCCTTTCGCCCATCGAAAGCTGACGCCACACATGGAGAGGATTTTCGTTATTCGACCGGGCATCGACCAGCGCAGCGACCCAGGCATCAGCGGCATCGGCCTTTGATTGTAGACTGCTTAGCTGCTTGCGTAACTTCGCGTCGTCGTCCCTTAGTGCGGTCAACTGGTCGCGTTGACCGGCACTCAAAAACGCCGCCAACTCTTCGGTGGTGATCCCCGCTGCCCCCGCTCGAAACGATGCGGCCACTTCGTCAGCTGTGAGTGCTCGAGTGTAAGCTCTGGCTTCTTCGACTTCGCCCGCGAAGGGCGGATTGACATCCGAAAGCCGCTGTCCAAATAGAAATCGCGACTTGCCCTTCAGGAATGGCCGCAGCGTGCCTTTCTGATAGGTCTGTCCGTATTGCTGTCCGTTGCGGTATACGGTGATTGAGTTGTCTGTCGCATAAACGATGGCGATGTGGACCAGTTCGCCCTGACCAGCCGTTTCGGCTGCGCCAGCCGGATTCTGCGAACGGTTGTAGAAATCGCTGCCGGCCATCCAATGCCCGGGTTTCAATTCCCCGAAGACGATGGAATCAAAGAATTGTCCTTCTGGCGTGTCGAGACCGATGACGCCGCCGCCATGCTGGTTGAGATTGGCCAGCGAACACCATGCTTCTAACGTCTTCTCGTGTATATCACGATCCAGCGGTACGGTTCTCATATTTGCCGAGACGCCATCAAGAATCAGCCGACCATTGCGAATCACGGCACCACTCAGCAGCTCACCGTGATGCCCCCCCATGCTGTCGCGCGCGTCCGATTCAAAACTCCAACGGGCAGCAGGAGTTGGCAGTGCTCCACAGGCCTGTGCATCACTGGCCTGTGCATCACTGGCCTGTGCATCGCGACTCCGGAGAACCGCAGCACGAGCCGGATCTTCGATGGCCGCGATGCTGTCGCGAAGACGCCGCAGTCGATCGCTCGCGTCCGCGATTTGGGCCTCACGCTCAGTCTCTTCCTGCAAACGAGCGCCCATCGATGAAGCTGCCTCCAGCCAGGCGGTCGCCAGTCCGGCCCGAAGCGTCTGCTTTAACTGAACCAGCTCAGTGCGGTGCCTGTCGAGCAACTCGGGCGAGTCGATCAACACCTGTCCCGGTTGGCAACTCGCGAAAATGCCATAAAGCGCGTAGAAGTCTTCCTGACTGATCGGGTCGAACTTGTGATTGTGACACCGCGCACAAGAGACAGTCATGCCGAGGAACGCTTTCGAATAAACGTCGATCTGGTTGTCGACCACCTTCACCTGATCGTCGAGAGCATCGACCGGTACGTAGCCGAGTTCCGTCATTCGCAGGTGAGCGGCTCCAATCGCAGATTCGTTGAATTTCTCCGTCACGTTCCAGCGTGGTTCAGGTAATACGTCGCCCGCCAGATGCTCACGCACAAGCTGGTCGTATGGCACGTCGTTATTGAACGCGCGAATCAAATAGTCACGGTAGCGATAGGCGTTCGGCAGTTCAGGATCTCCCTGACTGCCATGTGATTCGCAATATCGAACGAGGTCCATCCAATGCCTCGCCCAGCGTTCGCCAAATCGAGGCGAATCAAGCAGTCGATCGACAACGGCTGCGTACGCGGACGGCGAGCGATCTGCGACAAACGCACGGACTTCCTCAGGGCTCGGCGGCAATCCGGTTAGTGTATACGTGACCCGACGAAGCAACGCCTGTCGATCGGCCAATTGGGCGGGAGACAATTCTTGCTGTTCCATGGCCGCCAGAAGAAATTGATCGACCGGGTGCGACGACCAGTCGGCATCCCGCGTGCTCGGAATCTCGCGTTTCACTATCGGTTGAAGACTCCACCATTTCATTCTTCGTGCGAACACCGCCTCCCACGACGTCTCCTTCGCGATCTCTTCCGCTGTCGGTGGTTGATCGCGTGGATCAGCAGCCCCCATCGCAATCCACTTCTCGAAGTCCGCAATGATTCGATCGTCAAGCTTCGCACCATCCTGAGGCATCTTCATGTCCGGGACTTCATGTCGGAGAACGGCCAACAAACGACTCTCAGCCGGCTTCCCTGGCACCACAATCGTGCCTCCATCGCCTCCCTTGAGCACCCCGGCCCGATGATCGAGCGCGAGCGAACCGTCTGCCGTCGTCGCCGAGTTGTGGCACGAATAACACTGCTCAACCAGTACTGGCCGAATACGCGTCTCAAAAAACTCAATCTGTGTGGCGTCAAACTCCTCTGCGACGCAATGACTGCACGCGACGACAGCCAGGAAGACAGGCAATATGAATGATCGTCTGTGTTGTCGCATGGGTAACCTGCGTGTTGACGTTTTTTTTACGCGATGATTTCATCGATCGGGTGACCATAGTCGACTTCCAGTCGTTTGCGGCCGGGGACGGCGAGCCGCCGCGGGTCGAGGCCGAGTTGTTTCATGACGGTGCCACTAATATCGGTGACGTAGTGGCGATCGTCAAGCGTGTGGAAGCCGAGTTCATCGGATGCTCCTTGGACTGTCCCGTCTTTGATTCCGCCTCCAGCCATCCAGACTGAAAAGCCGAAGTTGTGGTGACCTCGCCCGTTTGAACCCTGACCGCCGGGAGTCCGTCCGAATTCTGATCCCCAGACCACGGGCGTTTCGTCGAGGAGGCTTCGCTGCTTGAGATCTTTCAGGAGCCCCGCGATGGGCTGGTCAATCTGCTGGCAATTCTTGGCGTGATTTGTTTGCAGGTTGCTGTGAGCATCCCAAGCCCCCGCCCCGCCACCGCCGTGATAAACCTGCACAAACCGCACGCCGCGTTCGACCAGTCGCCGGGCGGTCAGGCATAGCTGCCCGAATGACTGAGTCGGACCACCAGTCGTGCCGTACAGCTGGTGCGTTGCCGCCGTCTCGCCCGCCGAGTTCACGACATCCGGAACTGCCGTCTGCATTCGAAACGCCAGCTCGTACGACTTGATCCGAGCAGCCAATGCGGAATCGTTCGGGTTCTCGTCAGCTGTCAAACGGTTTAGCCGACCGAGCAGTTGTTGCGATTTCAAACGCTCGGCCGAGCCAGCACCTTCGGTAGGAATCGCAAAGGGCAACGGGTTTTTCGGGTCGACCGACAGGGTGACTCCGTCGTGTTCGGGGCCGAGATAGTCGGCTCCTTCCGTTCCCTTGCTGCCGCAGCAGTCTCTGATCTTGTTCCCCATAACGATGAACTGCGGCAGGCTGTCGTTCAGCGAACCGAGCCCATAGTGCCCCCAGGATTCGATCGTCGGGAAGAATCCATCGAAGCGATTTCGCCCCGTGTGAAATTGGAGCTGAGCGTCGTGGTTGCTCGCGGTCGTCCACATCGACCGAACGATCGCCATGTCGTCGACGCACTCGGACAGGTGCGGCAGCCAGTCACTGACCTCGATGCCGCGTTCGCTGTGTTTTCGATAACCGACCTGCAGCGGATACAGCTTGTCATAGATTTTCCCGTTGGCGTCGCCCTTCACCAGCTCGATGCGATTTTTAATATACGGCGATTCCAGCACGCTGCCGAACGGTGTCTGCGGGATTGTCTTCCCGCCGTATTTGGTCAGCTCGGGCTTAGGATCGAATGTCTCGACCTGGCTAACGCCTCCGGCCATGAATAGCCAGATCACGCTTTTCGCCTTCGGAGCAAAATGGGCGAGGCCATCCGGCGGAGCCCAGTCAGACTCGGCACCAATGCCATTCCGCTGGAGCATCGCACCCCAAGCCAGTGAGGCGAATTCGTTTCCCATGTGGAAAGGAATTGTCATCGGGGTCTTGCGAGGTTTTTCATTGGGTCCTCGTCATCGAATCGTGACAAAGTCGTTGTGGTTCAGCAGCAGCAGCGCGAGCTGACGTCGAGCCTCAGCGCTGCCTTTGAACTCTGTGAGAAACTGAGTGCACTCGGCCTGTTCATCCGGAGCAGGCGCGCGGCCGAGTACGTGTTTGAACAAAGTTTTGACTAGCTCGCTGTCATTAAGTGTGCCGTGACCTTCCTGGATCTTTCGAGCCTGTCCGGCGGCAAGCGGGCTGTTGAACATCGCGACCGTCTGTTGCGGAGCGACCCTCGTTTTTCGTGGGTAGCATTGGTTGACCTTGGCTCAGTCGAACAGGCTGAGAAAGTTATCTGTCGTTCCTTGTCCTGGCGGAAGTACAGGCTGCGGCGGAGCACGGTTTGCCGCCGAGTGTGCTCGACGGGCGGGCCGCCCATCGTCAGGTCCAGGCTGCCGCCCGGCGTCAGCACGCTGTCACGCACGACTTCAGCTTCCCTCCGGCCAGCGTTCATTTGCCACAGCGTGTGATGGTCCGGATCGGCCGCCCGCGTCGCGGCCGAAGATTCACTGGATGAAAAACTCTGTCGATAGACGCCGGACATGACGATCCGCTTGTGAAGTTTCTTTAGGCTCCAGACATCTTCCATGAACTGCACGGCCAGCCAGTCGAACAGCGCTGCGTGACGCGGTTTCTCAGAACGCAGTCCGAAATCGAAAGTGCGTTCCAGAAGTGGCGCGTCGAAGTGGCGCAGCGAAACGTGATTGACGAGGACTTGCGCGGCGAGCGGATTCTGCCGATCCGTGATCCATCGGGCAAGAGCGAATCGCCGGCCGGAACTTGTTTTTGGATACTGCGTCGCGAGTGCTGCGTACTGGCTTGAGCCACTGTTTAGTTCTCCTTGTGGATCCGCCAGCTTCTTCTGCGAATCGGCGAGCTGTTTTTACGCGGCTTGAAGGTCCGTTCTTGCTTTGGCGCGAGCGGCCGCGGGGGAGGTTTCCTGCGTCTGCCGAGCCTGCGAGATCTTCATCTGTGCTGCGACTCGTATCTCAGATTCCACTAGCATCACCCGCGATTCCTTTGATTGAACGGTGATGTCCATGCTGTGGTTTTGGCGTCAATGATGCCCGGCAACTCTTGGTCGAGTCTCTGGCGGTCACAAACTATACGAACCGATTCAGATTTGCCGCTGACGTGGCGAAGTGTTGTTTGAGCTGCTTAGCTGATAGTTGCGATAGACTCGAGCAACGGTATTGCTGTTGATGCCAAGTTCGACGGCCAGCGATCGGACAGCGGGTATTGAATTACCGCGAGCAATCGTGCCGATGTGGATCAGCAAACGGAATTGTTCTTCCATCTGCCTTTAGAAAGGGGTGCCGGATTCTTTGTTCAGGCGAACGGGAATGGCCATGCGTTAATGTCTGAGCGAGGCAGGTTGAAAGCGATGTTGGAGTGTTTAGCGTGCTTGTGGACTGGTGATTGAGGTTTGCTATGGATTGGGTGAGATTTGAACATTGAAGCGGGGCAAAGGCCAGAAGTGTCCGCGTCCATGACTCTGTGGGGGCGTCTGGCAGAAGTGGTGCAGCCGGGCAGTTACGGAATAGATTCCGCAGCGAAACTCGTAAAGAATTTCGGCGCCCGAAGCAATTCGAAAGTCTGGACGACGTTCGCTGCGAGACTACGGCTCTGCTTAGAAGCGGACTTCGAGGGCGACTGATGGACCGCTGAGAGCCACGTTGCTGCCGATGCCGAAGAAGTCGTCGGCAATCGTGTCGTTAAGCCAGAATTGCGTTTCCCACGCAGCCTTGACCCGTAGCTGTGCCTTGGTGTTCGTCGGCACGGTCCACGCAATACCCATTTGGTGATCAATCACCTGAGCGATTTCGTCCTCAATGGAACCATAAGCGAGACCTGAGACAGGTTGTCCGTTATGGATTTCGCCCAACAGCAATGAGCCTCGCAGACTTCCGAAGAGTGTCAGTCCTGAGTTGCCCAGTTTGCGACGTCCGTCAATCGATGCCGTGGCACCGATACCTTCGAATGTCAGCTGGCCGGGGAAGATAACCACGCCATCACCGTTGATGCCCAGATATCCGTAGCGAACACCACCGGAAACGCCCAGATCCCAGTTGCGGAAACTGTTTTTTAGAGTCACTTCTGCGTCAATCACATCCATTTTTAGGCCGACGCTGCCACCACCGAAAGTGCTGGCAATGTCGTTGCCGTGGTTGAATGAGAAATACTGTCCTCGAAATCCAAGTCCACTGTCGCTTTCGTAGCCCAGCTTCAGGCGCGTGGCTGTGCCGTAAGAAGGGTCCAGCCATTTTCCTCCGGTAGATGTGGCACTGCTGCGCGCCCCACTTAGATAAGGTCGCAGGAAGCTGGCTTCTGCTTCGAAGAATAGTCCACCAGTTCCAACAGACTGACATTGAAGCTGATGGTTCAGAGTTCCCAGTACATCGGGGCATTGCTTGTTTTGGTTCTGCTGCAACCACAGAACCTGATTTTCCAGAGAATTGATTCTGGCTTTCAAAGCGTCATTGGAAGTTTCTTCCGAAAGCGGCTGCGCGCCGACGGGGCCATCCAGAATGAGGCTGTCCAGAACTGGGCCTGTAACCACTGGGGCATCATAGCTGTGCTCTGTGATTAACTGAGTGGCGGGTTCTTCACCGCTGCAGAGCGTTGTCGTTAGAACAACAGCTGCCGTCAGGCAAAACATGGCAGAACGTCGAATTGACATTTCGTGTATCCTCACGACGAAAAACATATGGCATGTGTTCAACCATCGTTTCGCTGTTGCAGAGGCAGCTATGATTCGTCCATCGCGATGTTGAAAAGATTTTATGACTCAGATTGTGGGCTGGGGTACCCCTGATGTGCGCGAATGGCCCCAAACTTCGTCTCATCAGAATGAGACGGACTACACTGCTGTAATCGGCCACCTGTTTGCCGCAGTTGACGATTCTGGTTTTGGGATCTTGAGATCGGAATAATCATGACGATACCAACGTGATTGTGGGGGGCATTCGGTTTGGGGCGATTGATTCAGTTGAATCACCTGCAGGTATTTCAGCGTGTGAACGACTGGTGGGTTTCGAAACGGGTTTTCTGGAAGCGACCGGGGTTGGCTGCTGTTCGATGTGGGAGCGGCGTCGTTCTGAGCGTGCCGCATCAGATTCCGCTGTTTCGAAGGCCTCCGATTTGCAAGTCGCCGGTGTTCTTGATCCGTTGGGGCTGGTTACGGGTAGAGTTCGCCGGCACTTTTTCCGGATCGTCTTGCCATGATCGCCGTTGGTTCACAAAACAAATAGACCATATCGCCTGAAGAACATCATTGCTGCTTTCAATGTGTGATCGTTGAAAGCAGCAGCCACACGCTGCGTGGCTGCTGTTGTTTCAACGGAATTGAGGCAAGACGAATCGAACGGTTTGATTGCTGAAATTAACCGTCCAACAGGTCGTCCATGAAGTGGTCTTCTGAGAACAGGTATTGCATTGCCAGGTCTTCGGTTTCCATGTCTTTTTGTGTTTTATGAATATCTGAATGTCGGTCATGCAGTGTGTGAATCGGTTCCAGAGTTGACTTCATCACTTCTGGCTCAGCATCGTGATTCAGTCCCAACAGATGGCCCAGTTCGTGAGTCAGAACACTGTTGAGGCTGAAGCGACCATTTTCATCATCGGGCGTTGTCCAGCCAAATCCGGCAGCCGTTCTGTCCAGGTAAATGGTGTTGTTTGAAGCCAGGCCAAGCGTCTTTTCCGGCAGGTCAGTCACGACAACGTTTACGTTGCGAACTGCTGCGAGTGCTTCCTGGCTGACTCCCTGGTTTTCCCAGAACACGATGGCGGCTTCGAGGGCCGCCTTGGTATCGTCGTGATCGATTTCCGTTGCGATAGCGTGAACGGGTTCCGCATTTGGTGCGGCCAGCAACGTTGTTGCGACAGATTCGATTCGAACTGCATCGGCGATCACAAAGGCGTTGGCCGCATTTGTGAGCGTGACTTTAAGAGTTGTGCCGGTAACGTCAATGGTTGCGATGTTTTCCCACGCTGATCCCGCATCTGTCAGATCATTGGGAGCAACTTTCTGGTTGAGCTGCGCCTGACCAACAACTTTGGTGCCATCATAGATGGTGAACGGTGCATCTGTGGCTCGATTTGCATGAGCCACCCAGGTTGTGGAGACTTTGTATCGGCCTGGAGTTACAGCGAACGTCCATGTTGAAACGGAAGATCCGCTTCCAGCCGCTGCATAGCCCAGATCCGACTTGTGTCCAGTTCCGAACGCAGTGAATCCGTTGGCCTGATGCCCTGCTTCTCCGTTGTCGACGATCTTCACGACTCCGGGTGTTGTCACTGGTGGGGTAGTAGCTTGTGTGGTAGTAGCTGGTTGTGTAGTAACTGGTGTTGTAGTAACCGGTGGTGTGGTGACTGGTATAGTAGTAACTGGAGGTGTTGTGGTGCCGACAGATTCGATTCGCACGGCATC
>Ga0075117_1000956_pt1 | contig 18451 bp, 10 predicted proteins | sample AntAceMetag02UKJ_FD_69789 | JGI IMG/M metagenome (GOLD analysis project Ga0075117, IMG submission 69789) | Saline lake microbial communities from Ace Lake, Antarctica - Antarctic Ace Lake Metagenome 02UKJ | ecosystem: Environmental > Aquatic > Non-marine Saline and Alkaline > Saline | place... | reverse complement strand
ATAGAAGATTTCTCAAAAACGTAATAGTCCCCAGCTGGCATAGTAGATACATTTCCTATCGTGGGAGAGGTATAGCTAATGCTTGTATGGAATTCGAACGCACCTCCATTTGTGGTAGGTGTATTCAATACATTTGAATTCAAGTCTACACTTGTAGCAGGACATACATTTTTGGCCATATCATTGACAGATGGACTGGCTATACCGCTTAGATTGCTAACCTCAAGAATATAGGAAGACAAAGAACCGCAACCATTATCGTCAATTAACTTAACGGTGTAATTCCCTGGCGTTTTCGCTACAATACTCTTAGTAGTATCTCCTGTGCTCCATAAGAAAGAAGCCGCGGTTTCATTAACTGTAAGTATGACTGAGTCACCAAGGCATATAATAGGAGACTTGTTAGTCGCAATTGTTGGTTTAGTGTTGATGGCATTGATAGTCAATGTGAATGAGGATGTATCTGCTACACAAGTTCCCGAACCATCAGGGTCATTGGTAGTTAGGGTAATTATTACAGAACCACTGTTTACATCTGCCAGACTATAGTTATACTTAGTACCTAAGTTCAAAGAATTATCAAAAGTACCCGTTCCAGAAGTAGTCCAAGTAGCTGCCTGGGCAGTTCCACTTATTAAACCATTCAATTGGAAAAAGTCTTCAGGTCCGCAAATTGTAGTATCTCCTCCAGCTATCGCAACAGCAGGATTTGTAACACAATCAATAGGTAGCTCACAAGCTATAATTCCTACATCTATTTGAGCCCCTGGGCTATAACATCCCACCGTTCCCTCTTCAAATACGAAGACTGTTCCAGATGAGGCAATAGCAGTTGGATTTTGAACAGAAGGTGAATTTGGTGCATTACCTGTTCTGAAAACAAAGCTACCACCAGAAGTTGTCACGCCACTTGTTACTGCCGCACTAAGGCTGACAGTTTCAGCTGGACATACATTGGTAAGACTTGTTACTGTAGGAGCGGCAATGCCATTTCCCGATATGCCAACTGTTACCACATTAGATTGGTCACTTTCACATGTACCACCATCACAAATTGCAGAGTAGCTTGTTTGAACGCTTGGGGATACCATTATGACAGGGCCTATTTGACCACTAGACCAAACTACTGTTCCAACACACCCTTGAGCTTTAATGCTAGTTGAAGCACCTAAACAAATAAGCGTATTCTGACAGCTAAGTTGTGGAGGGAATGGGTTCCCTACATTAATAGTAGCTGGGGCAGATGGTGCACTCTCACATGAACCAATCATGCAAGTAGATGTATAAACAGTTGTTACGTTAGGTGTTACTATTATTGAAGAACCTGTTACACCTGTACTCCATTTAACAGTTCCTTCACAACCTAAGCCATTAAGTGTGATAGATTCGCCAGAGCAAATTCTAGAAGCACTACAGCTTATAACTGGGGCATTAGGGGAAGAAATAGTTTCTATCATAATGGCATTAGATGTACCAGAAGTACATGTGCCAGACTTACATATGGACGTATAAGTCGTTTGAATTATTGGCGAAACATTTACGGAAGTACCAGTTTGGCCATCGGACCATTCCACTGTTCCAGCACAACCTGATGCAGTTAGTGAAACGCCAGAACCAGCACAAACCTGAGTTCCGCTTGATGTTATTGTTGGTGTTTCAATAGTTCCGATAGTGAATGCTAAAGTATTTGAGGACCCACTTACACACGTTCCATTTGAACAAGTTGCTGTAATAGAAGTGTTTGCTGTTATGTTAACTGAGATAGGTTCACCAGTCATGGCATTGCTCCAGTTAACGGTTCCATTACATCCTGTGGCCGTTATTGTTACATTTCCAGCTTCACATAATTGTGTTTGTGATGCAGAAATAGTAGGAGCTGAGCCCCCTTCTAAAACACTCACTTCAATTTGGCCAGTTCCTCCACATGTTCCACCACAGGTAGCGGTATAAGTAGTAGTAGTAGTTGGATTCACATCAATTGCTGTAGTCGTTTGACCACTACTCCATGAAATGCCATCAAAGCAACCTGCAGCGGTTAGCGTTATGCTTTCACCGGCACAGATGCCATTTCCAGAAGCTGTAATTGTGGGAGTTTGAGTACTTCCAACAGTGATTGTAGTGAATGCCGTGCCAGAACACGTCCCTGTGCCACAAGTTACAGAGTAAGTAGTGGTTTCTGTAGGGGTTACTGTGATGCTGGCCGATGAAGATCCAGTGCTCCAAGAGATAGTTCCAGAGCAATCTGTTAATGTTAAAGTAGCTGGACTGCCATTACAAATCGTGCTAGTGGATGCTGTAAGCGTAGGTACAAGACCAGCTCCAACTGTAATAGTTATGCTGTTTGAAGTACTACTTACACAAGTTCCTATAGAACATGTAGCTGTATAAGAGGTTGTGGTACTTGGTGTTACATTTATAGATGTACCTGTCATACCATTACTCCATTTCACAACACCGTTGCAAGAGGCGTTTGTTAATGTAACCGTCTCGCCTGCACAAATATTATTTTTTGATGCAGTAATGCTTGGTGTCGTTGGTGTGCTGACTATAACACTAATTATGTTGGACTCTGGGCTTTCACAGGTACCAACTCGGCAGTGAGCAGTATAAGAGGTGTTTACTGCTGGGCTTACTGTTATAGAATTACCAGTTTGTCCGCTAGACCATTCCACAAGACCATTGCAGCCTATTGCTGTAATTGTTGTGCTTTGACCTAAACATATCAAATTATTTGTAGAAGAAATGATAGGAGTGGTTGGGTTACAATCATCGTTCACATCTATATCTACGGTATCGTCATCATCTTCGTTGGTTCCATTACCTGGAGTAGAATCGGGATCGTCTTGGTCAGAATTCATAACTTCTGCTCTATTAGTCACCCTTATGCCTTTTGTAGCTGTTACGGTAGTATTTATAGTAAACTGAACTGTAGAATTAACAGCAACAGAATTGAATATTGCAACTACTCTGCTGGCACTAAAAGACATAGAGTCTGCACCTGCAGATGAAACATAGTTAAGGCCTGCAGGTAGAGCATCATGTATTTCCACATTAGTAGCCACACTAGGGCCGCTATTAGTTATTATAATTGTGTAACTAATTAAGTCCCCTGAAGAAGGAGAGCTATCAGAAACTAGCTTTTGTAGACTTAAGTCGGCTAAAGGATTTGGAGAGATAACATTAATGACTTCGTCGTCGTCATCGTCCTCATTTAAAGTTGCTGCGTTACCTGGGGTAGAGTCAACATCGGTCTGGTCTACGCTAGTTACCTCGGCCAAGTTAATGATGGTCCCCAAACCTGTCACTCTTGCCTGATAGGTTAAATTTATTAACTGATTTACACCAATAGAAGGAATGTTAGTCTTTAAGGTACCATCAGTGTAGCTATAGTCAGAGCTTGAAACGAAAGATAGCCCTGTTGGAAGTTTATCCTCAATGCTTACGTTTGTGGCTATGTCTGGCCCACTGTTAGAAACGCTAATGGTGTAAGTAATTACATCGTTTAAATTGACGGTTCTTAAATTGGCCACTTTTATTAGGCTGATATCTACAAATTGAGTACAAGCCTTCTCTATAACTTTTGCGGCAGTTGGGTTAGAATAACACCCAGCTCCAGATTTTTCGAACAAATAATAAGTTCCTGCTCCTACAGCCGTAGCGTCTGCAACTAAAGCTGAACTAGCTAATGGACCTACATGGAATTCGAAAACACCACCGGGAGTGGTTATCGTATTTATGATGTAGTCATTAAGATTAATAGTACCGCCCGTACATGCCTCTATCACATTTACATTTGAAGGTGTAGCAGGCCTGGCATTGACTGTAACCACCACGGGCACTCTAGGGTTAGGGCAGTTTAAAACAACTGAGGTCAGCTCTCCATAATAAGTGGCAGTGGTTGTTGGGAAAACCATTTGATTTGCACCACTGCTTGTTACAAACAAGGGTGATCCTCCAGTGGAAGTGTAATACCAAACTATATCAGAAAGATTTGATGAAGTTGCTGTTAAGAAGGTCGTATCTCCAACACAAATGTCATCATCTGTAGCAGAAATAGTGACAATGTTTTCACAAACGGGTTGAGTTATTGGCAAGTCTTGAATGTCGTCGTCATCTTCATTCGAAGAATCATTGTTAGGACTAGAGTCTTCATCAGATACATCCTCACCACTCGGTCCCTTAGCTTCATAAATTTCGGCACTATTCTGAATGGTCGTTCCTGTGAAATTCGCATCAATTAAGAAAGTAATATTTAATGTAGTAGAGCTTCCGTCTGCCAAAGAAAATGGGGTATTATTGACCAGTTTGCCACTTATAAGACTCCAATTATTATCCTGTATCGTCAATCCAGTAGGAGCAGAATCTGCCACCCTAATTAAAGTTGCATTTAAATCTCCTTCATTGGCAACAGTTAGCCCAAAGGTTACCGTGCTGCCTGGCGTAAATGGAGCAGTAGATATAGTATATTTATTTAAATTCAAGTCAAAGTCACCAACTGGCAGAATACCAGCATCCGCATCCGTATTATCACGTCCTTTGTTTCCAGAAGGGAGTGAAGTGTCTATACCTATTAAGTCTGTAAGCCCAGTCCCAACGTTGGCATCACTGTCGTTAACATCGTTTGTGCCATCACCTTTTGCGGTAATAGTTGTGCTAGTTGGAGCAATAAACTGGACTCTATATTGACCAGTAATAAGGCTGTCGAATAAATAAAATCCTACACCATTGGTAATAGAACTGTCAATAATAGCAGATTCATTATCTAAAAGGTAAACCTCAACCCCTGAAACTGGGCTTTCAACGCTATCCTGAGTACCATTAGAATTAGTGTCCTCCCATACATAATTTCCTATTGATCCATAAGGGCTTTCTTCTACGATAATTGGACAGCACCCAGTAGCAGGACAAGTGCTGGATGTAGTCTCAAAAGTATAAGAACCCGGACTAGCTATGGTCAGAGTGGTATCTGCATTTACAGTTGCTCCATTCGTGCTGCCTGTAATCGGACTTCCATCTTTAAACCAAGTTACTTCCGCGTCCGATTTATAGGGCGGAGGTATGCTTACATTATATTCGTCGGCAGGGTACCAAATGATGGGAACAGAAAAACAAGAAGTAGAAATGTCATCTTCGTTAAGTTTGCCATTGTTTGGGTCAGAGTCTATATCAAACTCATTAGCCGCTACAATCTCTGCAACATTAAAGAAAACTCCTTGAGTTGTAGTATTCCCGCTGACTGTTAAAGAGAGAGAATCACCTCCAACCAAGGAGTCAACCGTCCAATTTATCATTCCGGTTATTCCAGAATAAGTATTGGTTCCACCTTGTGCCGTTATAATAGGAGTACTTATGGCTCCTAAAGGAGTAGCCACATTGACCTGAATTCCAGAAGCTTTGGTATTGCCTTGATTGACTAAGTAAATGGTGTATTCTACTGATTCTCCTATGTTTGGCAAAGAATTATTTACTGACAGCTTTAAAGCAATGTCAATGTCTTGGGCCGAAATAGTAGAAGAAATGAGCGTTAGAATAAATAATAAGAATCCAGCTGGTCTAGGTAAGTTGTTTTTAATCAGGAATGATGATTTTTTGTAAAAAGTCGTAGGTAAACTCTTTTCATGAGTCGTGTTTTTCTTTGAGTTTGAAGAATCTGATATAGCTTGGTGTGTTTCAAGTTCCGAGCTATTAATATTTAAAGCAGTGATTATTGCATCTTCTTCTTTAGCACTTTCAGGGTGGTCTAATAGTCTAATCGACCGAGTTTTAGTTAGCCTTTCCGTTTCTGTCGAAAAGGTGCCTGAGTGTTTGAGAAAATATTTTCTCGGAGAAATATATTTATGTGTAAACATTTTAACCATCTGCTATCAGATTTTTTTTCACGCAAAAAATGAAACGGATCTCAGCCTATTATCAATTTGTGCTTTTCTCGAATCAAGAATTCAATGAACGAAAACTATGCCAAAGGGGAAATGTTATAGCACCTTAACGTTTAGGGGAGAGATAAATAACATAAAGTACTATTAACTAGTTGTTTAAATTATTTAAATAATTCCTCTAAGTAGAGGAGGAATGGGCTTACCTTTAGAAAAAAGATTGAGGCGAAACTGGTCTAAAACTGTGCCAAGTTTTTTTTCTACATTCTTTATACCTATGATTTGTGGATTTTGGATAGGGTATTATTAGTTTTTAACCTAGAAACCATGTCCTAAAGAAAAGTAGAATTTCCCATCACTAAACTCTTTATTTTCAAGTCCAAAGCCATAGTCGCCTTTAATAAAAAAGCCTAAGATAGTAGTTCTTATTCCACCTCCTAAACCTGTCAAAAATGGATTTTTAAAGTTAGTTACTACAGCCGAGAAAGGATTACCACCAATGGCGGCGGCACCACCAATAGACTGTGTGTTTAAACTATTTTGACGACTCCATGGTCCGTTTTCTCCCTCCCAAGCAGTGCCTATATCTGTGAATGCAACGAGCTGCAGGTTTCTAATCACACTTGATGTTACCGTGTTTTTGGAGAAGTAGCCTCCCAAGGAGAGCCTTAACTCAAGGTTAAAAAGAAGATGTTTGGTTCCATGTAATCGGGCAAAGTCAAAACCCCTTAAGTCCCCACCATAATTATAAAATACGAGGTCTCTTAAGTTTCCAGATTCGGTCTGGACTCCTTGATTTGGATTCTGGTAAATACTTCTGTTAAGTGTGTTTTCAGTACCTCCTAGGAAGGTATATTTTGGACTCGGGCCGGTAGAGCTTCCATAACTTAGCCTTCCTGCTATTTGAAGTCCTGAGGTAATGTTTTGATAGTGCCTTGCGTCTATAAATAGACCATTGAAGTTCTGATTAGCATCTGATAAACCAAGGTTTTTTCGATAAGAAATTTTGGCTCGGGTTCCAGAAAGAAAGGCTGACCCTAAAAGTCTTTCAGTATCATCGTAGATAACTTCTGCATTTAAGCCAGCATAGGAAGTGCTTTCGGTATCCTTGCTGACATCGGCGTAGTTTATGTCATTATTGAAAAATAGGGAAGGCCTAAAATTAACCTTTAAGTTTTGGCTTAAAGGATAAGAGATATGTCCTGTTATGGTATGTAAATAGATTCTTCTACTTAGCTTATCTGGTATAGCATTGAAGCCTAAGGGAGTTAGTAAATAGTTGAGTGTTTCATTATTTCTATCATTTCTTCGCTCAAGGAAGATTGATTTTCTGGAAAACTCTACGCCCCAGTCAGTTCTTTTTTCATAATTGTTATAGCTCGCTTTTAAATCGTGATTTTTAACTATTGGAGTTATGAAGGCCTCGAATTTGAAAATATGATTTTCTAATAGGTCATTTATTAAAAGTGAACCTTGAATACCTATTCTTCTAACAGGGTCATTAAGGAGGGTAGTATTAAGGTCTTGCGTCACTAATAGGTTTTGATAGGACTTCGGTGGAGTGAGTGTAAACTCTTCAAGTCCTCTTTTTAGTCTCTTTCTATTGAAGGTACTGCTGTGCTCTGGCTCTATTGTGCTCAGAAACTCAGCAGTTTTTAAGACATTTATTTCTTCAAACTCATAGTATTCAGTATCTATCTCGTTGTCTTTTAAGTTTGTAAGACGGGGCGTTTTTTGACTCGAGCTACCGAAAACGGCCTTTGTGCTCTCAGGTATTTTTACGGCACTTTCTTCTGGTGTAGCTCCTGTTAGGTAATAAGCTTTCCATTCATTTTGGAATCTATTGAACGAAACACCTAGTGTGCTGGTAATGCTGCTTTGCTCTGTTCTAATGATTCTTGTCAAGTTAAGGATATTAGAAATGTTGTCTGGTCCGTAACGTTCTGCTATGTAATTCCAGATAGACTTTCCAATAATCTTGGCATCCTTTGAACTTAGATTATTGAGCTTCTTATTGCTGTTTCTTTGAATAGCTTCTCTTACCAACACATAGTCTGAAGCATTCATGCCGTCTGATGCTATATATTCTGAAATTCCTGCCATGTACCATTCAGGTACCGTGAGGAGTAAGGAGCTCTGCAAAACTTCCTTTAAGGAACCACCGAAAAGCATGTCGTAAACAAAGAGCCCTGAAATATCTCGAATCAATTCGCTTCGGAATATGCTGTCATTTCCTGTGTAAGGGATTTCAATTCGCGACCGTGAGAGGTTTAAAACACCACCGTCATATTCAATGGGCGTGGTAAGGCCAATATTACTTTGTTCTAACTGTCTGGGTGTGTTATACACAAAAATTTTCATCGTAGTAAAAGGTGTATATCCCAGTACTTCAGTGATTTTCCTGTACTCTCCTTCTGCTATTTTAGCCGCCTTTTGAGCAATTTCTTGTCCACCTCTATAGTAATTGAATTCGAAGTTATTACTGTTTATGGTTTTCCAGTCTAATTTTTTTAACTGAATACGGTTTTTGCCGAAGGTCTCTTGAGCTAAAGGGAAATAGCCCTGGGCGTTTACCATAAAACTTCCCAAAAGGAGGAGAAGCGTAAAAACTTTATTCATAAGTACAGATCATAAAATAATGCTTACGAATATAACGGATAAAAGCGGTTAATAGTTGATTCAGAATCAATTTCTTTCCCATCTAGAATATGCTCTAGAAGGATATTGGCCATTAATGGAGCTAAGGAGACACCCTTGGTTCCAAGGCCATTTAGAATGAAGACGTTTTTGTGTTTGGGATGAGAACCTATGATAGGACGTCGATCTATTACCGCAGGCCTTATTCCTGCAAATTGAGCCAATACCTTTGGTTTACATTTCAGGAAGTTGGCGATTTTGTCTAAAATAGTTTCTCTAGCTTCTGTAGTTATGTCAAAATTAAGATTCTCCCAGTCGTAGGTGGAGCCCATTTTGTATTTACCATCATGGAGTGGCATAACCCAGGAGCCTTGATTTAGTATTAAATCTAGTGAATGGCCTTTTAGAGAAACGTCCAAAGTCTCTCCTTTTACAAGTTTGAGAGGTAGCCAATTGAATAAGGGATTACTTTCCGAATGAATTCCTTGGCAAAAAACCACATTTTTAAATGTCTGATTTTGATACTCGACTGTGTCGCTTCTGATAATTAGCTTTTCTGACTCAAAATGACTTTCCTCTACTGCATCAATAGAATTAAAAAACTGAGAGGAGGCGTTGAGGAATTTTGGCACATCCAATCGCCCACTTTGATTCGTCAAAATGCCTCCCAGAGGGCCATCTACAAGACCCTCTAAGGAAGGTAAAGGCTCAACAGACGACACTAAATGGCCAATATTTTTCTTTTCAATAGCCTTTATGAATTGAGACTTTTGATTTTCATTTTTATACGGTCTGTAAATCGGAATGATGTGAAGAAAGTTAGCATCTAGTTTTTGCTCTAATCCTTTATAAAAGAATTGCATATAATCAAATAGTTCTTCCTGTTTCCAAGTAAGGGCTAGCCTCTTTCCTGTAACAGGATTAAACATCCCTCCGGCCACTTTTGAACTACTGGGCAGGGCATTGTTTTGGAGTATCTTAAAACTTTTGCCTTTTGAACTTAACTGGTGAGCTAGGCAGGTACCGGCTAATCCCTGACCTACAATAAGGAAATCAAGAGGCATGCAATCTTAGTTTTTTGGATATCACTTCATCCGCCATAATACAAACCATGTCTACTTGTTCGTCCAAAGTCATATGTGTCGTATCTATGACTTGGGCATCAGGCACCTGAATAAGAGGGCTTTCTTTTCGTGTGGTATCTATTTTGTCACGCTTTTCTATGTTGGCTGTGATGTCTTCAAAACTTAGTAAATCACCCTTGGCCATAAGTTCTATCTGTCTTCTTTGGGCTCTAATGAGCGGGTCTGCTGTCATAAATAATTTAAGTTCGGCATCAGGAAAAACCACAGAAGCTATATCTCTCCCATCCATCACTAGGGCTCTTTTTTTGCCCATCTTTCGCTGCTCCGCTACCATGGCATGTCTTACTTCCGCTATGGCACTTACCTCACTAACCTTATTGGCCACATAAAGTTTTCTTATTTCATTCTCTACGTTTAGACCATTAAGGAAGGTCTGATTTTCACCCTCTTTATTTCTTCTAAATTCTATGCTAATAGTATTTAAGGCGTCGATTACGTCGCTAGCATTTGTCAGAGAAATGTGTTTTTCATGAAAATATAAGGTAACTGCCCTATACATGGCACCCGTATCTATGTAGGCATAGCCTAAATGGGCGGCAACTCCCTTTGCAGTACTGGACTTTCCACAGCTAGAGTACCCGTCTATGGCTATAACTATATTGTGCATCTAGTTTCGTTTTTTCAAAAATAAGGGGAATGGTTTTAAGAGCCTAATAAAACAAAAAACCACCTCCGTTTGGAGATGGTTTCTGCTCATTATATAACCTTTCAAAGATTAATTACATGCTTGGAACCAAGTTGATACTTAACACGATATCATTAGAGATAACCATGTCTTTCATTGGTAAGGCAAAAGAAACATCATATTTCGTACGGTCGAAAGCTAAAGTTCCAGAAACTCCATTCTCAGAAACTATTACATCAGTAACAGTTTCCTCATTAGTAATTCCTCTAACAGTTAGGTTTCCAGTTACGGTGCTTCCTTCTGATCCTGTTACCACAAAAGATGCAGTTGGGAATTCAGCTACATTGAAGAAATCTGGAGAAGAAAGGTGTCCTACAAGCTTTTCTTTGGTGCTTTGCTCATTGTAGTTAGTATCAGCAGGAATGATAGTGCTCAAGTCTACCACAAAACTTCCGCCAGTAATAGCTCCACCAGCCATATCTACAGAACCTTCTGTTAGTGCTACATTTCCAGTATGCTCTTTGACTCCTAGCATTACGCCTTTGTACTCTACTGAGCTAGCCGCAAGGTCTAAAGCTACTGTTCCATCTGCCATGGCAGATGCTACTTCCGCTACTTCTTCAGTTGTATCTTCAGATGCAGAGCTACAAGATTGAAAAGAGATGGCTGCTACTAAAGCAAGGCCTAAAAAGGTGATTTTTTTCATAGTCTTAATTGTTTTAATGTACTTGTATGTAGTTACATACAAGTATTCAAACACAGTAGATTGGAAAAAGTTTTCTGAAACATGATTTTATTTTATTTCCTTTTCGCAAAAATCAATTAGGGCTTGTTTTTCAGTGGCCTCAAACCAACGGAATTTATCTTTGTTTTTAAACCAGGTGAGCTGCCTTTTGGCGTATCTTCTGCTGTTTCTCTTAATTAATTCTACCATGTTTTCATAACTTAGTTCTCCGTCTAAATGCTGAAAAACCTCCTTATATCCAACGGTTTGAAGAGCATTCTTATGGCGATAATCCTCTACACTTCTAACCTCGTTTAGCAGACCCGCCTCTAGCATTAACTCTACTCTTAAATTTATCCTATTATAGAGTTCTTCTCGGGCTCTTTCTAGACCAATTTTTATGATATGAAAGGGACGTTCCTTTTGTGTGTTTTTGAGCCACTTGGAATACGGTATGCCGGTGTTTATACAAACTTCTAAGGCTCTTGTAACTCTTTGTTTATTCGATAAATCCGCCGAGGCAGAGTACTCAGGGTCAAGTTTTGATAATTCCTCTACCAGCGTGCTAAATTCTCCATTTTCTATTCGTTCTATAAGTACTTGTCTTACTTCTTTTGGGGTATCTGGTATATTATCAAAACCATGGGTAATAGCTTTGACGAAAAGGCCAGAGCCTCCTGTCATAAGAGCCGTATCTTTTTCTTTAAAATAAGTATCTAATTGAGCCAGAGCGTCTTGTTCAAAATTAGAAACGGTATAGTCCTCCTTAATACTTAAATTATCAATAAAATGATGCCTGACTTTTGCTAACTCTTCAGTGGTAGGTTTGGCTGTGCCTATACTGATTTCTTTATAAAACTGACGTGAGTCACATGAGAATATCTCTGCATTAAACTTTTTTGCAATCGCTATGGATAAATCCGTTTTTCCTACGGCCGTGGGCCCTACAATAAGTATGAGATTTTTCTTTTTTTGTTTCATGTTATGCTATTTGCAAAAGTAGTGAAACGTTTTTTGCCTCACCTTATTAGAAGACAATTCAAATGCGTGACAAGTCTGACTATGTGACAATAAGAGATATTTCACGTCTAGAATTAAAAGAAATAAATAATACATTTTTGCTGACTACTTTAGCCCAAAGTATGGCAATTCAATCTATATTGGTTTTATGGAATCATTACTTTTTATAATAGCCTTGGCTATAGGTGGTCTGGCGGCTTGGCAAATTTTTAGCTGGAGATACAAGCTAGGCAAAAGAAAGAAAAAAGAACAAATTCAGGCCGAGTCCACAGTATTACTAGAGCGAATTGAGAAGGTTTTTAAGGTGATATTGGCCGAAGGCTATTTTGCGGAAATTTACGATCATAATAGTAAAAAAGAGATTTGGGGCATTTTTGCAAGTACAAAGAAAGCTTTGGTGGTGGCTAAGGCTAAAGTATCTGTTGGATTTGATTTTTCTAAGATGAAATGGCGGATAGAAGAAGGAAGCCGCAAAGTTATTATTGAGCATTTTCCTGAAGCAGAGGTACTTTCAGTTGACCCTGATTATAAGTTTTATGACATTAACCAGGGGATATTTAGCAAGTTCAATACAGAGGATTATACCAAAATACTAGGCGAGGCGAAGTGTTTAATGTTAGACACAGCGATGGAAAGCGACCTGCCGGCATCGGCAAATCGTCAGATAGAAGTTATTATAAAACAACTAGCTAGCTCCATGAATTGGGAGCTAGATATTGTTAAGAAAGAGCCAGAGTCCATCGGTCTTAAAGAAAAAATTAAGGGCTTTTTGAAGGTCTAGTCCAGGTTCTCCCTTCTTTTCTTGGCTTCACGCCATGTAGTTAGAATAATGTTATTGGCTTTAAGATAAGCTTTGAAATCTGGGCTCATCATAGCCAGCATATCTCCTTTTCTGGTTTGTCCTGAACCAGAAATTTCTCCGAAAACTTCTGTAGGCCATGTGCAGTGCATAATAACCATAGTAAGCCCAGGCTCTAGCATATCAATAGTCTCTATGTACTTTTTGGTTTTGTAGGTCATTAGGGCTTCATCTGTCATGGTCTCACCACCTTTCCAGTCGTAAGAAATATTATGCAAATCATCTAAAACAGGTAATCCAGCTTCCCAAAGCTGTTGTCCAATAACATCTGTTAGTTCTTTAGTAAGGCCAGAGGCTGCCGTGGTTTCTTGAATCATGGTATTATGACCACCAGGAAACATCACCGGAATACCCTCTTCCATTCCTACTTTCAAGTACCTTTTTAGAAAGTCTTGGGTAGCAAAAAGTGTTCCCATGTGAGAATCTAAATGGGTGGGTTCCCAACCCATACTTCTACTTCTTTCTAACTGAGCTCTAATTTCTGTTTCTATTTCGTCCGGAGAAGCATTTGTGGCCGTGAGTCTTACAGTATCCCACATAGCACCTTCTTTATCCACTAAACCAGGAACATTAGGTTTCCCAGCTAATGGTCCCCAGCGATAATTGTCCCACTCAGAAGTAAGGGTGAGATGTAAGCCAGCGTCTAAGTTCGGATGAGTTTCTAAGTATTTGAAAAAGCCGGGTATCCATGGGCAAGGCATCATCATGCTTAGAGAATTTGCTACACCTTCGTCCATGGCTTTTATGGCTCCCAAGTTAGAATCATAGCTCATACCTACGTCGTCTATATGTAGAATGAGCACTTTGGCATCTGCGGGGTATCCGAGTTTTTCGGCATAAGAGGTTTGAGCAGCAGAGATTAAAGGACAGAGAAGCAGTAGAAGTATTTTTTTCATTTTTTGATTTGTTTATTTATAGTTCTAAAAAGAGAGAATTCGTCATTGGTATCATGACTTAACTCCCAAACCATTACGCCGCCTAGTTTTTTGTCTATGGTGAGTTTTGTTTTATTGGCAATGGTTATGGTGCCGTTGTAAAAGTGCCCATTCCAGTAGTCGTCATAATGACTAGCACCTTCTTCCAGAAGCTTTTTATAAGAGTATCCAAAATTTCCATGCCCTTTCTTGGCATAAAAAGGTAAGCCCAAGACATATTTTTCAGCAGGTAAGTTTCGCTCATTAAGCCAGAAATCAATGCATCTGACAGCCATGGAATAGGGAGAATGATGTTTGACTTCTTGAGGGCCATAGTCGCCATCATAGACCATGATGTTAAGCCAGTCCATGTATTGAAAAACCTCTTCCTTAAAGCCATATGCCTGTTTCCCAGCAGAAACTACGGCCGCTGTAAGTGCCTTATTTTGGGCACGAAGAAGGGTATGTAAATCTTTGCATAAGAGCACATAATCATCTGCCGAACGATGGTCAGGGTCTGGGTATTCCCAGTCTAAATCTACACCGTCTAAATTGTATTTGTTCACAAAAGCCATAGTGCTTTCAATAAACTTAGCCCTTCCCGAGGCCGTTTCAGACATTTTATGGAAACGAGTATCATCTCCGCCGCCATCGCCTACAGACCAACCTCCGATGGAGATAAATACTTTTACACCTTGGGCGTGAGCCATAGGCACCAATTCCTTTAGCCTAGCATCATTCTTTAATGGCATCAATGTGTCTCCAGACAAAGCGGGTATGGCAAATGAGTAATTTATATGAGTTAAATACTGATAAGGAATCTCTTGTGGAGGTACTTTAGGCTGGTAATAAGCAATGACCTTGAAGTCTTTTTGAGCCTGTGTCAGGCAAGACAGAAAAAGAAATAGAATTAAAAGGAGATGTTTTTTTTTCATGAGAACAGGGCCGTGTTGTTAATAGATATAAATTCGAGAATGTTCCGCTTATATTCAGAATACAGACTTTAAACCTTCTCGGTAAAGCTAGGTACTGTCTTCCTAAAGGCTTTATTATTACTCTAAACTAACGATGAAGAGTCCGTTATTCAAACATTACATAGCTCTATTTTTTATTGTTTTGTTTTTTGCTTGTCAAAAAATAGATTTTAATGGATCAAGGAACCTCAACTTCCTAGGAATATGGCAGCTAGTATCAGTAGTGTTTGTACTAGACGGGAAATCATATTTAGTTGACCACTTTTAGCGATAATTCTCAATGGAAATCTTAGGATCTTTTGCTAAACTATAATGCTCAACAGATAGGTTGTTTTGGCGTCATGGACTAAGTTAAATCCTTGCACAATCATTATCTTCCTCTATGAGATAGCTCTTATCTAGACTGGTTACATGCGTTCTGGAACTTGTATCCCTAAAAGACCCATGCCTTTTTTTATGGTAGCAGCCACTTGTTGAATTAAGGCTAACCTGAAATCTCTAATGGCCAGATCCGACTCGTTCATCACACTTAATTCGGCATAGAAGGAGTTAAAAGTTTTGGCCAAGTCATAACAATAATTCGCTACAATGGATGGGGCATATTCGGAGGCCGATCTATCAAGCGTATTTTTATATTCGCTTAAGAGGTAAATCAAATCAGTTTCAACTCCAGCCATCGTCGATTTGGCTATTTCGGTAGGAATAGAAAGCTCTTCTTTGCTGGCTTTTCTTAAGATGGATTTAATTCTGGCATGCGTGTATTGAATGAAAGGACCCGTGTTACCTTGGAAATCAATAGACTCTGCTGGGTCGAAAAGCATTTTTTTCTTAGGGTCTACTTTGAGTAGGAAATATTTAAGAGCTCCCAAGGCCAACATTTCAAAAAGTGCGGCCTTTTCGACTTCGTCAAACGAAGCAATTTTGCCTCTCTCTTCTGTAGTGGCTTTGGCGGTCGCTATCATTTCTGCTACTAAATCATCGGCATCAACTACCGTACCTTCTCTAGATTTCATTTTACCTGAAGGCAAATCTACCATGCCATAACTTAGGTGATAGCAGCCATCTGCATAGCTTCTACCTAGTTTTTTCATGATAGCAAAGAGTACTCTGAAATGGTAATCTTGTTCGTTTCCTACCACCCAAATGGCTTTTTCTGAGCCAAAGTCTTTGAACTTTAGTTCTGTAGTTCCTAAGTCTTGTGTGATGTAAACAGAGGTACTGTCGCCTCTCAAGACTAGTTTTTCATCCATGCCATCTTCGGTAAGGTCTATCCAAACCGAGTTATCCTCCTTTTTGAAGAATACGCCTTTTTCTAAGCCTTCATCTACCAGGTCTTTTCCTAAAACATAGGTGTCTGACTCATAATAAGTTTTGTCAAAACTTACGCCAATTTTATTATAGGTGGCATTAAAACCGGCATATACCCATGCGTTCATTTTTTTCCAAAGTTCGACAACTTCGGTATCACCACTTTCCCATTTTTGAAGCATTCCTTGAGCTTCTTTAATAAGCGGGGCGTTTTTCTTGGCTTCTTCTTCGGAATGGCCAGCGGCCATCAAATTGCTTATTTCTACCTTATAGGCTTTGTCAAATGCTACGTAATATTTCCCCGCAAGATGGTCGCCTTTGATGCCGGCGGTTCCCGGAGTTTCACCATTGCCAAAACGCTGGTAGGCTATCATAGATTTACAGATATGAATACCCCTGTCATTCACCAAACACACCTTACTTACATCATAACCATTTGCTGCCAAAATTCCAGAAACAGAGGAACCCAAGAAGTTATTTCTTAAATGCCCTAGATGTAGCGGTTTATTAGTATTAGGGGAAGAAAACTCTACTAAAATCGACTTGTTTTTATTGTCAAAATCGGCTTTGTTTTGTGAGCCTAGCAGGCTATTAAAGAGGCCAAGCCAAGCGGAGTCTGCCAATACCAAGTTTAGAAAACCCTGTACTACATTAAAGTCAGAAACCAAAGCAGAATGTTCTGCCAAATGTGCTCCAATAGTCTTACCTATCTCAACAGGGCTTTTTCTTAATTTCTTTACCAAAGGGAAAACTACAAAGGTGTAGGTGCCGTCAAAATCTTTGCGTGTGGGCTGTATTACCACTTCAGAGTCATCGTCAAAAAGACTTTTTAGGGCTAAAGAAATATCAGATTTAAGCTGCTGCTCAATATTCATAGAATGCGGTTTCTAAATTAAGCTGCAAAATTAGGGAATGCCTAGCTTTCTTTAGGGCTTGAAACCAATAATTATGGCTAATTTTGACCGAATAGACTGGAAAGTGTAGCTTTATGGGATTTACAAGAAAAGAGCCACAGTTTTTTTTGCCTTATAAACATTAATACTTCTTTTAGATGATTCAATCCATGACTGGTTTTGGCTCTGCAGCCATTGAAAATGATAAATTAGCCGTAAGTGCTGAGGTGAAAACATTGAACTCCAAGTTCACCGATATTTTTTGTCGAATGCCCAGAAGCTATTCGGATAAGGAAGTAGAGCTTAGGAACTTGCTTTCCTCAGAGCTCTCTAGAGGCAAGATGGAGTTGTCGCTTAATGTGGTACCTAAGGATGAAGGAAGTGCAGGAACCACCGTTAATAGAGTTTTGGTAAAGGCTTATTTCAAAGATTTGATGGAGACTTCAAAGGAATTAGACTTTGAGGCAACGCCAACAGATGTATTAAGAATGGCTACTATGATGCCTAATGCTTATAATTCTAACACTGTAAACTCAGAAGCAGCAGAAGAAGAGTGGGCCTTGATTTTAGAGACGGTGAAGCAGGCTATTGTAAAATGCCAAGAGTTTAGAGGTCAAGAAGGAGCCGTAACTGCAGAAAAGTTTAAAGAGTATATTGCTTCCATAAGCGAATGCTTGGCTGCGGTTTCTGAGCAAGCTCCTAAACGAGTGCCAATAATAAGAGAGCGAATAGAAAAATCTATTTCTGAGTTAGTGGCAAACGATAATTTCAATAAAGACCGTTTTGAGCAAGAACTGGTTTATTACGTAGAGAAATATGACATCTCCGAAGAGGAGGTTCGTTTAGGAAACCATTTAACTTATTTCGTCAAAGAACTGGATAAAGGAGCCAACGGGAAACGACTTAATTTCATTACACAAGAGATAGGTAGAGAGATTAATACGATAGGCTCAAAAGCGAATGACGCTATCATTCAGCGTTTGGTAGTTCAGATGAAAGACGAGCTAGAAAAGATTAAAGAGCAGACCATGAACGTAGTTTAATATTGGTGGATTTCGCTTCTATTGATATCGCTGCTTTGATTCCTTCCCTTATGCTTGGTATTGCACTTAGTGCTGCCTCAGGATTCAGAGTTTTTGTGCCTTTGCTTATAGCAAATCTGGCAGATCAATTTAATGTCTTTACCCTTGCAGAAAACATGGCTTGGTTGGGAGAAACCCCAGCCACCATTATTCTTGCCGTGGCGGCGGTTTTTGAACTAGCAGCTTATCATATTCCAGTTGTTGATAATTTATTAGATAAAATAGCCACACCAGTAGCGGTCATAGCGGGGACAATATTAACGGCCTCTTTTCTTCAGGTAGATGACCCTGTCATACAATGGGGGCTTGGTTTGATAGCAGGAGGGGGAGTGGCAGGCACTATTCAGGCGGGTACCTCTTTCCTGAGATTAGGAAGTACAAAATTCACTGGAGGTTT
>Ga0075117_1000955_pt1 | contig 18461 bp, 15 predicted proteins | sample AntAceMetag02UKJ_FD_69789 | JGI IMG/M metagenome (GOLD analysis project Ga0075117, IMG submission 69789) | Saline lake microbial communities from Ace Lake, Antarctica - Antarctic Ace Lake Metagenome 02UKJ | ecosystem: Environmental > Aquatic > Non-marine Saline and Alkaline > Saline | place... | reverse complement strand
CGAAGCGAGGTGATTTCAAACCTCAAACCTCAAACCTCAAACCTCAAACCTCAAACCTCAAACCTCAAACCTCAAACCTCAAACCTCAAACCTCAAACCTCAAACCTCAAACCTCAAACCATCAGCTTCTCCGGTTCGCCAACAATGCTGGCGGTCCACCGTTAAATGGATTCGTTCCTCCTATAGTTCTAGCGCCTATTCCTGCTGCTCTGATAATGCTTCGGTCTCCGTAGCGCTCTCTCATTTTATCCATGGCTTGGTAGAGATTCATTTGTTCTTCAGTGTCTTCGAAGAGGTTGATTTGGTATGCCCCTCCTACGAGATGACTGAACCGAACTCCTATGAGCCTGACTAGTAGTCTTCGGTTATAAATTTCTTTAAACAGCTCCATTACTCTGGGAATGATGAGGTGGTCTGCAGAGGTATATGGAATTCTTACCTGCTTGGTGTAAGTACTGAAATCTGAGTAACGGATTTTTACAGCCACACACGAGGTGAGCTTTTCTCCTCTGCGCAGCTGGAAAGCTAGATTTTCAGCTATAGCTAGCATGATTCCTTTTAGTCGTTCTACATCTATGGTGTCTTTATCGAAGGTGCGTTCTGTAGAAATAGACTTGCGCTCCGAGTGCTGCTTCACTGGCGAGTTATCTATGCCATTGGCTTTTTTCCAAATTCCTTCTCCGTTTTTGCCCAGCACATCCGTAAGCATCTGCATAGGCATTTCCTGTAGTGTGTGGATGTATCTAATGCCCAGATGTCTTAGCGTTTGGTAGGTTTTATCTCCCACCATGGGGATTTTTTTTACAGACAGCGGAGCTAGAAAGGGTTTCTCTTCTCCTTTCAGAATTTTAAGTTCGTTATTAGGCTTGGCTTCTCCTGTGGCTACTTTAGAAACGGTCTTGTTTATAGACAACCCGAAGGAGATCGGAAGGTGCGTTTCTTGAATGATACGCTGCCTCAGTTCCGATGCGAATTTCACACACCCATGAAACTGATCCATTCCCGTAAGATCTATATAGAATTCATCTACAGATGCTTTCTCATAGAGCGGGACATCTTCTTTAATAATGTCTGTAACCATGTCTGAAAACTGCATGTAATTAGCAGAATTTCCTTTCACTTGAATGGCCTCTGGACAGAGTTGTTTGGCCAGTTTCATGGGCATGGCAGAATGCACTCCGTACTTTCTGGCTTCATAGCTACATGCGGCTACCACTCCGCGGTCTGTTACCCCGCCTACGAGTACAGGCTTCCCTATTAGCTCCCGGTTTAGGAGTCGTTCTACAGACACGAAAAATGTGTCTAAGTCCATGTGTAGGATGCTTCTTTGCATAGCGTTTCTGTGAGACGGTGTCTCTGGTTTTACATTAATAATCTCTAAATTTTACCGCGTACTTCTCTCTGGGAAAGACTGAAGGGTCTTGTCAGATTTTTTCTGCGTTGCAAATAGCCTTTCACAAGCACTAAAAGTTAGCACATCGTAAAACGGTATTGCCATTTTCCTGAATGGACAAGTGAACACAAATGCTGAAATAATTTCATCATTTGGTTGGGTTTTCTTTCGTTAGCGCTGAATAATCCGACTGTAGATTGCTGCCTATTCATATAGTTAGATAGTAGCACATCTGCCGAACTGAAACGATTACTCGTATTCAATAGAGGTACGCAAACCGAATCTGGGTGAGACATATTGTAACGCAAACTGAAAGAGTCTTTAGTTAGTAAAACCAACTAAAAACGGGTAGAAAAAGTAGTCTGCACTTACGGTTAAGTGCCTTTGGGTATAAGACTATTTTTTCAGGGACTTTACATCTTTTCTTAACTCCGCCACTTGGTTAATGAGCTCCTGCATCCCAGACGGAACTGGCTGCTGCTCTGGCAGTGAAAACGTGGTGTAGCCTACTGCTTTCCATACTTCTACTACTTGGTTTATGTTTAGGGAATAGGGTTCATAATCAGTGTTATCCGAAATGAGTTTAATTTCTTTTTTATCGGTGATGTGGTTTTCTAATCGCTTATAAACAACACCGTCTTCCTTTGTTACTACTACATAGCAGTGGTTATCTCTAATAGTTTTCCAGTCTTGAACGTATTCACAAATCACATAAGAGCCGGTGACTATGGGGTTCATGCTATCTCCTTCTATCTGGAACACACGATAGGATTTCTGTCCTGCTAGTTCTGGGAAAGGAAGGTTGAAATGGGGTAACTCTCCTATGTAATCGGCATCTCCATAACCGAGCGCATATCCTGCAGATACTTTTACTGGAACTAGTGGAGTCTGCTCTTCATCTGTATTTCTATCTACTATAATAGGAAGCACTCTAAGGTTGTTTCCTGAAACATACAGAGGAGCTTCGTTTTTTTCTAAGTCTTTGGTCAGGAGGTCATCTATAGAAACTTTAAAATACCGACATATATCCTGCAGCAGATTTAGCTTAGGTTCTGACCGCCCTTCTTCGTAAGCACCTATAACAGATCTCTTCACGCCTATTTTATCAGCGAATTTAGCTTGGGTGAGGTGCTTTTGTTTCCTGAGGGTTTTTATGTTTTTACTTAAATACATTCTAGAATGCTAAAATAATGAGAATACTAAAATAAATGGAGTTTATTGTGTGTTATTTTTCACCTCTAAAAAGAGGGATGAAGAAGCGTAGCTTAAGTTCTTTTATAACAGAGTTTTCGGAAGATAATTTAGCTATGGAAAACAGAGGAAGGATCGTTATGGAGTTTACAGCAGATGCTGAATTATCTAATCTGAGTTTCTGTTTTGAGAATGAAACAGAAGGGATGTGTAATTTATAGGAAACGGAGAAGGAGTTTCTACAGAATAGTATTGAACTAATTACGTGTCGCAGTGTTGAGATAATCCTATCTAAGGAGTATTTTTTTAGTACTGATTTTAGAATCATTGACCTGTACTAGATAAACTCCAGGTTTTAGGTTTAGAGAAATTTTCCTAGTGTTAACAGTAGAACCCATAACCTTACTGCCTAATAAGCTATAGATTGAGTAAGTTCTAGTCTCAGCGGGAAAGTATAATTCATTCGTTATATCCGAATAGTAAAAATCAGAATCAGGCGCGGTGTCTTCTTCTATACGTTGAAAAAAATCAGAATTAGCATCTAGGTTTTCCGTAGTAGAAAAATTCTCATCGAGTCCGTTATTTCTGGTTCTAATTATTAAGGCATCAAATTGTCCTTGGCCTAGACCGTCAGTCCTTCCTACTGCTATATATGCATTAGCTATTCTAATAAAATGCTCGGGATGATCGTCATTATTGGTTCCAAAAGTAGTCTGGTCTACGAATGAGTTCGTTCGGGTTATTCTTTTAATAAAGAAGTCATTTCCCTGATTTCCGAACCCAGCATCTAAGATGCTGCCTGTGCACACGAGTTCATTGGATCTGCCAATTTCAGCATTTAGCCATTTAGTAGTTCCTGAGCTAGCTATAGTATCTAGCCACATAACTTCTCCCATATCATCTAACCTAGCCATAGTAGCATTGGTAGATTCCGTGTTTGTGTTATAAATTTCGCCTAGAATAAAGTAAGTCTCATCTATAGGGTCTGCTAAAACTGCATGAAGAATATTGGTTCCTTCTGTTCCATAATTCCTTTCTAGAATGACTTCTCCTTCATTATCGGTGAGTACAAACCACTGCTCAGAATTTTCATTGTCCAATTTCTTTTCTCCGCCAAACATGAGTAGTCCGTTCCCAGATTCTCTTCCGTCATTAAACAGTTCGTTAAATTCAGAGGAGAAGGTTTTTTCCCAAAGTACAGTTCCGTTCTCATCTATCTTAGCAGCATAGGCATCTGCATTTTCAGAGTAACTATAGGTTTCTCCAGTAATAAGAAAACCGCCAGAAATAGGAGAGATGGAATTACCGAAATCCCAATCGTTTCCGCCTAAGTGTTTATCCCATAGTAGCTCACCGTCTTCAGAAAACTGAGCGAGTAAAACATCATAGCTAGTAGATGGGTTTAAGAGTTTACCTACTGCCAAATAACCTTCGCCATTTGGTACTACATCTTCAAAAGAAGCATCAGAGTACTCGGAGTAGGTTACTGACCAAAGAATATTCATCAAAGAATCCGTTTTTACCAGATATCCCTTAGTCCCATTGCCATTTTGAGAACTCGTATAACCACCAAATACGAGGTTAGAATCAGTGTCGAAAAGAACAGCGTTAAAGCCATCTTCAAAAACCCCGCCTAGCGTAACGTACATAGAAGAGTCTGATTGAGAGAAGCTCATAGCGGTGCAATAAAACATTGCTGCGCAGAGAAAAATATTCTTTAAAATCTTAGAGGATGTGGTCATTTCAGTACAAATTAAATCAATTTACACTAAACTCTTAAGGGCTAAATATTCAAATATTTCATGAGTTCTTCATACCTATTCTGAAGAGAATCAGAAAAACGCTGTTTCTGGTATGACGCCTTTATGGTATAGTCATATCGTTCGAACGTTTGGATGATAGCGCTTAAGTCCTGTCTGTTAATCTTTAGCGTAACCTCAGAGTACTCTTGGCTAACCGAAGAGGTAATACTAGCACTTAAAATTTTAGCATCATTTTCCTCTACTAATCTAGCTATTTCTGTTAGAGAATAATCTCTTTCAGGCATTTCTAAGACTAACACTCCTCCTGGCGCTTTCACCGATTTCATATCTGTTAATTGGTTAAGAAGGTCAGGCGCAGAAACCGCACCTACATAAGTAGTACCGTCCATAGTAACAGGAAGTAGACTTAATTTGTAGTTAGACATAATGCTGAGCGCATCAAATAAATGTGAATTGGCATCCACAGAAATTTGCATTAAATCATGAGGAATAGAATTAAACGCTGAAGTAGGGTTCTCCAAAAGAAGAATCTCTTCCTCAGAAATAATACCCATAAAAATATCACCACTTACCACAGGAAGATGTTTAACATCAAACTGCTCCATAAGAATGAGGGCATTTTCCCCACTTTCTCCTGGTGTAAGTACGGGTAAATCTTGTGATATGATTTCTGCTGCGTTCACTATTAAAACTTTGTGCTAATAATACACTTTTATGAGTATATACCCTATCCATGTGATATTAGTTACCACTATCTTTGTCCCAGACAAATCTGATAAATCACTCTGATGACTAAACTCAGCGTAAACGTAAATAAAATAGCTACCCTCAGAAATGCCAGAGGAGGGAGTGTTCCTAATCTAGTAGAGGCTGTAAAAAACATAGAGCGATTCGGGGCAGATGGAATCACTGTTCATCCTAGGCCAGATGAACGTCATATTACCTATCAAGATGTTTATGACCTGAAGAAAGTAGTCTCTACCGAATTTAATATAGAAGGGTATCCAAACCAGCGATTTATTGACCTAGTACTAGAGGTGAAGCCTGAGCAAGTTACTCTTGTGCCAGATCCTCCAGGCGCGCTTACTTCTAATGCGGGGTGGAATACCATTCAGCACCATGAAATGCTGAGAAAAGTAATTTCTCAATTCAAGGCTGAAGGAATTAGAACTTCTATTTTCATAGAGACCGATGCCGATATGATTAAGGCTGCAGTGAAAACTGGAACAGACAGAATAGAGCTCTACACTGAGAGCTACGCCAAAGGGTGTGATGATGATAAGGAAGCTGCTGTGGAGCCGTTTGTAGCCTCTTGTAAGTTAGCTGTTGAATTAGGGTTAGGGATTAATGCGGGTCATGATCTAAGCTTAGAAAACTTAAGGTATTTCGCGCTGCAGTGTGAAGGTCTACTGGAAGTTTCCATAGGACATGCTTTAGTAAGTGATGCCCTTTATTTAGGCTTAGAAAATGTGGTGAGAATGTATAAAAGAGAGTTGAGATGAAGCTGAATTATAAAGTGAAAGGTGAGTCAGGAGAACCACTAGTAATTATTCACGGGTTATTTGGCTCACTGGATAATTGGCAGACCTTAGCCAATAAACTATCTGAAACATTTATGGTTTACTTGGTTGATTTAAGAAATCACGGAAAATCTCTTCACTCAGAGGATCATTCGTATGAGCTCATGGCAGAAGATTTAAAAGAATTCTTTGAAGATAATTTTCTGAATGACGTGAATCTCATAGGTCATTCTATGGGTGGAAAAACGGCTTTATTATTTGCCGATAAATACCCCGAATATCTGGCTAAATTGATGGTCGTAGATATAGGAGTAAAAGGATATCCTCCTCATCACTCTGAGATATTAAAAGGATTAAATGCGATTCCTCAAGGAGAGTTTTCTTCTCGAAATCAAGCAGATGAAATCCTTGTGAATTACGTTCCAGATTTCTCTACACGACAGTTCTTATTAAAGAACCTAACTAGAGATGAGCATAAGAAGCTAGTCTGGAAAATGAATCTTCCTGTTTTAGAAAGGTATATTTCAGAAATGGGCGCTGAACTCCCTATAGATAGCATTGAAATAGAAACCATTTTCGTTAGAGGAGAAGTGAGTAATTATATTTTAGAATCAGATTATAGTTCTATAAAAGAGCTCCTGCCAAATTCCAGCGTAATAACCGCTAAAAATGCTGGGCATTGGGTTCATGCTGAAGCACCTGAGTTTTTTTATAAAGAAGTGCTGAAATTCTTCGGAGAATAAAGGGTACATTCATGGAACTATTTCCGTGATAACTTCGTACATGACGTAGCGAATTAACACTAATAATCATGAATTTCACCAAATTGAGTTACCTGTTGATAGGTGCTTCCGTAGCTTTTTCTTCTTGTAAAAAAGATGAACCCGCTAAATGTGAAGACACTACTTCAGAGTTAGACCTTAGACTTCAGGCTGCTATAGATAGCGCCACAGAAGGAGAAGGAATGGCAGCACTTCTATTACCTGATAGCTATGACTTCAGTAATATCCCACAAGATCCTTTAAACCCAATAACTACTGCGAAAGTAGAGTTAGGAAAACTTCTTTTTCATGAAACTGCTATAGGTGTAAATGCCAAGTATGAGAATGGAATAGGAACATTCAGTTGTGCATCATGTCACCATGCTGCCGCTGGATTTCAAGCCAACAGAAAGCAAGGAATCGGTGATGGAGGTTTAGGTTTCGGTATGGCTGGAGAAGGCAGAGAACCGAATCCCGAGTACTCGTTGGATAGCATAGATGTTCAGCCTATTAGAACGCCTACAGCCATGAACGGAGCGTATCAGAAAATTATGCTTTGGAATGGTCAGTTTGGTGCTACAGGAATGAATGAAGGAACAGAAGATCAGTGGGGTGTACTTACTCCTATTTGGAATAACCAGCTGGGTCATGAAGGATTAGAAACTCAAGCCATCGCAGGTCTAACGGTTCACCGAATGGAGTGCAATGATGAGGTAGAAGAACAACTTCCTGAGTATGGTCCTCTGTTCGATGCTGCTTTTCCAGATGTCCCTGCAGATTTAAGAATGTCAGTGCGTTTTGCAGGATTAGCTATTGGAGCTTATGAAAGAACTATTCTTTCTAACCAAGCGCCTTGGCAGGATTATCTGCGTGGCAATGAAAGTGCCTTAACCAACAGTGAAAAAAGAGGAGCGGAGTTATTCTTTAACAAAGCCAACTGTTACCAGTGCCATAACGGTCCTAGTTTAGCCAACATGCAATTTGATGCTTTAGGAATGGCCAATCTTGATGGTCCAGGAATTTATGGGACAGCTGGAGCAGAAGGGACTAATAGAGGTAGAGGAGGATTCACGGGGAATCCAGAAGATGATTACAAATTCAAAGTACCGCAGTTGTATAATTTGAAAGACTCACCATTCTACGGACATGGAGGAAACTTCACTGATTTAAGGTCTTTAGTAGAATATAAAAATTCTGCAGTTCCAGAAAATGATATGGTTCCTTCTGGACAATTGTCAGAGCACTTCGTGCCGTTGGATTTATCAGATGAAGAGATTACAGATTTAGTAAGCTTCCTAGAAAACGGATTGTATGATGGAGACCTATTTAGGTATGTTCCTTTAGAGCTTCCATCAGGAAATTGTATTCCAAATAATGACCCAGTATCACAAGTAGATATAGGCTGTGTGAACTAGTACTTCGGCATCGCCCAGTGAACTACAAGTAATTGTAATCTAGCGTTGCCATAAAAACATTTTAAAAGCCTCTTAATCCTTCATTGGATGAGAGGCTTTTTTTATTTTAAGGCTACAAATAAAATTCCCCTCATTGGAGGGGTGGATTGCTGAAAAGAGAGAATGAGTTTAGGAAAATCACACACAGCAATTCGGGGTGGTAGCAATTCAAATGAGACCTCAAACCCACTAAACTGAGCGAAGCGAAGAACAAAACCTCAAACCTCAAACCTCAAACCTCAAACCTCAAACCTCAAACCTCAAACCTCAAACCCTCTCTATTCCTCAAAATTAGAACTCCTAATCTCCTCTCGATAGGCAGCCAAAAGTTGCGTCCTAGAAATAACTCCCACATAAGTAGTGTGATCTACCACTGGTAGTTTCCAGGCTTCGGTGTCCTCGAATTTCTTCATCACTTCCTGGATATTATCATTTATAGAAATCACCTCAGGAGGAGTCGAAAGTATATCGGCTATTTGAGCCTCAGAAAAGACTTCAGGTTTGAATAGAACAGGCCGTAAATCATCAATGGTTACTTGACCCAGTAAGTTTCCGTACTTGTCTATTACAGGATAAAGAAGCTGATCTGTTTGTTCTAAAACGGATTCTACATCTCTAAGCAGTTGTTCTGGGAAGAAGGTTTTAAAATCGGTGAGGATTAGTCTCTCTAGATTCATGAGCGTCATAGCGGCATCATCCTTATCGTGCGTGATGAGCTCTCCTCTCTGAGCTAATTCTTTAGTGTAAATAGTCGTTTTCATAAGCGACTTAGAAACATAATAAGAAGTAGCCGCAGTAAGCATCAGCGGGATATAAAGTCCGTATCCACCAGCTACTTCTGCTATCATAAATATGGCAGTTAAAGGAGCGTGAAGCACACCTGCCATCAACCCAGCCATTCCTACTAAAGTGAAATTCTCAGACGGCAGAGAAGTATTGATTTCATAATACTTGAAAAACCGAGAAAAGAAGAAGCCGAGTGTTCCACCCATGAATAGAGAAGGCGCGAAAATCCCTCCGATGCCGCCAGAACCGATGGTGAGTGAAGTGGCTATTACTTTAAACAACACCAGGCAGAATAAGAACAATAACATCATAGAACCGCTTTCGGTCCAGTTGCCAAAGAACGTGTCCTCGGCTATGTTTCTAAACTGCTGATTGAATCCATTATCAGAAATAAGTTGGTTCAATATTTCATACCCTTCACCGTAGAGCGGAGGGAAAATCCATACTACAATTCCGAGCAGAATTCCACCAGAAAGGGCGCGTGCTTTCCAGTTTTTTATAGCTTGAAATTTAGAAGTGATAAATAGGTAAAATCTGCTGAAGTAAACAGAAGAAAGTCCTGTAAGAACCCCAAGTAAAATAAAATAGCCTGACTCTTTTATTTGGAATTCATGAATCAGGTTAAACCTAATAATAGAATCATCTCCACCATACAAGCTGGTAATCATTACCGCAGAAATAGAAGCGACCAGAAGTGGAATCAAACTAGAAACAGAGAATTCTAGCATGAGTACTTCTACTGCAAAAACCACTGCGGCTAGCGGAGCTTTAAAAATGGCAGCCATGGCAGCGGCAGCCGCACATCCTATGAGCAGGGTTTTTGTTTTGTAATCTACCTTAAAGAGTCTTCCTAGGTTAGAGCCCCATGCAGCATTGGTCTGAACTAATGGGCCTTCTAGTCCAGCTGAGCCACCAAAACCAGCGGTAAAAATACTGGTGAATAAAGAAGAGTAAAGGTTGTGTGTTTTTACATTGCTACGCTTCTTACTTATGGAATAAAGGACGCTGGGAATACCAGAATACAGCCTTCTTTTTAAAACCTTATTTACAATAAAAACGGCAATTAATATCCCTATAAGTGGATAGAAAACGTAGAGCCCGCCTAAGGTTTTGGTCATGGACCCAGAAGTAAGTAATTCTCTAATAGAACTCACTGACCATTTAAGAAAAACCGCAAAACAACCCGATAAAACCCCAATGGCAACAGCCAGAACCACTACTAGGTGTTTCCGTTTAAGCTCAGATAGTTGAGTGGTTAGAGAAGTTAGGATCGATTTTGCCATAGCTTAGCACAAATATTCAATTCATTTTGGCTTGTCCTTCATAGCTGGTCTGAAATTGCTAACAGTGCCACATGACTAACCTTTCCGAAAAAAACGAGCTAGCTTCTAATTCTGATTTGCGTTTAGTAGCGTTGCAATTGCAAAAGGATTTTATGATGTTCGCTGAGGATATAGAAGTGGAGGAAATTCAGACATTTGAAGAGCTCGAAAAAATGATTTTTGCTGAGGTAAGTGAGTTATTGCACCGCAATAAATCTAAACTCACTCAAATAATTTACCGAATAGATATTCCAGAAAAGGCTATTTCAGAGGCATTACATCCAGAGAATGAAGAGGGTTTCGAAAGAGCAATCAGCCGATTAATGGTAGAAAGAACACAACTAAAAATTGAGATAAGGAAATCAATGAGTTAAGATTGCTAATATTCTCCAAATTTCTTTAAACCCAAGGCACGATTTATACGTTAAAGGGATGGTTTTAAGATTCAAGTTTGTAATTTTGTTTGCTACGCGAGTCCCACGGATTTAAAAGAAAATATGGATAAATATTCCTATCTAAGTAATGGCGATGTCACTGCCATAGAAGAACTGTATAATCAGTTTAAGAATGACTCTTCATCTGTCGATTTTGGTTGGCAGAAATTCTTTGAAGGTTTCGAGTTTAGTAAATCAGATTATTCTGAAGGAGCTACGGTTCCGGAAAATGTACTCAAAGAGTTCAAAGTTCTAGACCTAATCAATGGCTACAGAACTAGAGGACACCTCTTCACCAAAACCAATCCCGTAAGAGAAAGAAGAACTTACGAGCCTACGCTAGCGCTAGGAAATTTTGGTCTGTCAGATGCAGATTTAAGCACTGAGTTTCAAGCTGGAGATACAATAGGATTGGGCAAGGCTTCCTTAAAAGCTATAGTAGCTCACTTAGAAGAAACCTACTGCCAATCGATAGGAGTAGAGTATATGTATATCCGTGAGCCAGAGAAAATAAAGTGGCTGAGAGATAGAGTAGAACTAAAAAACAGAACGGTTTTCTCTGTAGAAGATAAAAAGCGATTTTTCAATAAACTAAACCAAACAACGCTTTTCGAGCAGTTTCTGCAAAAGAAATTCGTAGGTCAAAAAAGATTCTCTGTAGAAGGAGGAGAGTCTCTTATTCCAGCATTGGATGCCATCATAGAAAAGGGAGCTCAAAAAGGAGTGAAGGATTTCGTAATAGGAATGGCGCATAGAGGAAGGTTAAATACACTCGCTCATATTATGAATAAACCTTACGACCAGCTTTTTGCTGAGTTTGAAGGGAGAGAATTCGAAGATGAGTCATTCGATGGTGATGTAAAATACCACTTGGGGTATTCTAGAGATATCAAGTCTGATGAAGGAAAAGATGTGTGTGTAACACTCTGTCCTAATCCATCACATTTAGAGGCTGTAGATCCTATAGTAGAAGGATTATCTAGAGCCATTATAGATTTAGATTTAAAAGACGAGAATAAAATAGTTCCTATCCAAATACACGGAGATGCAGCCATAGCTGGTCAAGGTGTTGTGTATGAAGTAGTGCAGATGGCACAACTGAAGGGGTACAGAACAGGAGGAACTATGCACTTGGTAGTAAATAATCAAGTAGGTTTTACCACGAATTACCTAGACGCTAGGTCTAGTACTTACTGTACAGATGTAGCTAAAACTACGCTTTGTCCGGTGTTCCATGTAAATGGAGATGACATAGAAGCGGTAGTGCAGACAGTGTTAATAGCACTGGATTACAGAAATAAGTGGAACAGTGATGTATTTATAGATTTACTAGGATACAGAAAATACGGACATAACGAGGGCGATGAACCTAAGTTCACGCAGCCTAAGCTTTATAACGCTATAGCCAAGCATCCAGATGCTAGAAGAATTTACCTAGACCAGCTGATAGCAGAAGGCGTAATGACAGAAGAAGACGGGGAGTTAGCTAAAGGAGCACTGTTTGAAAAGTTAGAAGCACACTTCGATAAGTCCAAGAAGATAAAGAATGTAAAGGTGGAACATTTCTTAGAGGATACTTGGAAGAGCTATAGATTCTCAGAAAGAAAAGATTTCGAAAAAAGTCCGACTACTGCAGTCTCTATAAAGAAACTAAAAGAACTAGGAACCAATATGAGCACCCTTCCAGAAGGGAAAAATTGGTTTAGAAAGGTGAAAAAATTAATGCAGGACAGACTAAACATGCTAGAGGCAGATAGTTTAGACTGGGGTTCTGCAGAAATGTTGGCTTATGCCACATTGTTAGACGAAGGACATCCGGTAAGGATTTCTGGACAAGACGTAGAGCGTGGAACGTTCTCACACCGCCATGCGGTAGTAAAAGACGAAAAGACAGAAGAAGCTTACATAGGATTAAATCATGTGAGTAAAGGCCAAGCGCCATTGACTATCTATAACTCGCTGCTCTCTGAGTATGGAGTCTTAGGTTTTGAATACGGATATGCTTTCGGTAGTCCTAACGGATTAACGATTTGGGAAGCGCAGTTTGGAGACTTCAATAACGGAGCACAGATAATGATAGATCAGTTCATCACTGCGGCTGAAGATAAGTGGCATGCTATGAACGGACTTACCATGCTTCTCCCTCATGGGTATGAAGGAATGGGTTCTGAGCACAGTTCAGGAAGAATGGAAAGGTACCTGCAGATGTGTGCGGGAGATAACATGGTAGTTTGCAACGCGACTACACCAGCTAATTATTTCCATTTATTAAGAAGACAGTGCAAATGGCCTTTTAGAAAGCCACTCGTAGTGTTTACCCCTAAGAAATTACTAAGGTACCCTAAGGCGGTTTCCTCATTGAGTGAAATGGCCCAGGGTGGATTCCAAGAAGTACTGGATGATACAGGAGTAAAAGCTGCCAATGTGAAAACACTGGTATTCTGCTCAGGTAAAATCTATTATGATATTTTAGAAGAAAAAGAACGCAGAGAAGCTGGAGAAGATATAGCTGTAATTAGATTAGAGCAGATTTATCCATACCCTGAAAAACAGATTAAAAAGATTCTGGCCAAGTATAAGAAGGCAGAACATGTAATTTGGATGCAGGAAGAACCAGAGAATATGGGAGCGTGGTCTTTCATCCTAAGAAAATGGGAGAATAAGAACATAGAGTTGCTATCTAGAAAATCTAGTGGTAGCCCGGCTGCAGGTTCGTCTATGGTACATGCCAATAGGCAAGAGAAATTAATGGATAGCTTGTTTGAGTATTCCACGAGTAACGTATTGAAATAAAAAACATATAGAATATGCCCATTCTAGAAATGAAAGTCCCTTCACCGGGAGAATCGATCTCTGAAGTAGAAATAGCCGATTGGTTAGTAGCCGATGGAGATTACGTAGAAAAAGATCAAGCCATAGCCGAAGTAGATTCGGATAAAGCGACACTAGAACTTCCAGCTGAAGAAGCGGGAATTATCACCCTAAAAGCTGAGGTAGGAGATACCGTAGATGTAGGGGCCGTAGTGTGCCTTATAGATACAGATGCCAAAGCACCAGCCAAAGCCAATGCGCCCGCGCCAGCAGCCGCAGAAGCGCCTAAAGTAGCCGCGCCAAAGGCAGAAGCAGCACCCGTTCCTACACCAGCGCCAGCTCCTGAGAAAGAGAGCTATGCCAAAGGGCACCCTTCTCCAGCAGCAGCTAAGCTGATGACAGAAAATGGGGTAAAAGCCAACCAAGTAAGCGGAACAGGAAAAGACGGTAGAATTACCCAGCATGATGTGGTAGCAGCCATGGCAGCAGGATTTGATTCATCAGCCACAGCAGGATGGGGCGGAACTAGAGATACCAAAAACGAAAAAATGTCTATGCTACGTAGAAAAGTAGCAGAGAGATTGGTAGCTGTAAAGAACGAAACAGCCATGCTAACTACCTTTAACGAGATAGACATGAAGCCTATCATGGACATGCGCAAGCAGTACAAAGATAAATTTAGAGAAGTACACGGAGTGAATCTTGGGTTCATGTCTTTCTTCACTAAAGCGGTAACAGAAGCGCTGAATATATTTCCAGCGGTAAACGCTATGATAGACGGTAAAGAAGCTGTTTTTCATGATTATGCAGACATAGGTATAGCGGTAAGTTCACCCAAAGGCCTAATGGTTCCTGTAGTAAGAAATGCGGAGCAGATGTCTCTACATGAAATAGAAGCAGAGATCAAAAGACTAGCCATCAAAGCCAGAGACGGTAAGATGACCATAGATGAAATGACAGGAGGAACGTTCACCATCACCAATGGAGGAGTGTTTGGCAGTATGTTAAGTACGCCTATCATTAATCCGCCACAGAGTGCTATTTTAGGAATGCATAACATAGTAGAGCGTGCCGTAGTAGTAAACGGAGAAGTGGTAGTAAGACCTATCATGTATTTAGCGCTAAGCTATGACCACAGAATCATAGACGGTAAAGAATCTGTAAGCTTCCTAGTTAAGGTAAAAGAAATGCTAGAAAACCCTGAGCGCATGATGTTCGGAGCCAAGCCACCAGCAGAAGTATTGTTAGGCTTATAATCCGCGTTGCAATAAGAATATTCTAGTACACCATATTTTAAAAACCCTGTCCGTAATTGGATGGGGTTTTTTGTAAGTAGTTATTTCACTTGGAATACAGCACCGAAACATGTCCATGCCCTAGCAAACATAAAAACTCAATGGACGACTTAATTTTTTGTATTAAATATTGGGTGTTATAAAAGCTATAGCTTTCAATTCTTGTTCAGCTCGCGAAATCCCGTATTTAGTGGCTGCTTTCTTCCAGCCTGAAACAGCATTTAATACTTCTTCTTTTATTTCCTTTGCTCTTTTTTCTGATAATCTAAAAAACTCAGAGACTTCCATGGCAAGATTTAAATCTAAAGAATTATCCTCATCAGAAATATTGAGCTTTAATCCGGTGCCAGTTTCCACTGGGTTAATATCATATGCTGGTGATAACACCCACCCTTCATTGGTTAATAAAAACCCATGATTTCGGAGATGGTCATCTGTATTTGTAACACAAATGCTAAATACAATTCTTCTCCAAAGCTGTTCTAGATCCTGATCCACATTGGCCCCATTATTCTGTATGAAATGAACAAGCTCTAAATAACTGGCGCCATCTGCATGGTCCTGGCCATCTCTATATCCAAGCATAGTCATAGCTGAGGTAAAATGTATTCTCTGCCCATCATTTTCGCGGTCAAATCTCTTAGTGAGAAAAGTATAATAATCTGAAGAGAACTTTTGTGCTTTAGATTCTGCCATATTAATTCCTGCTAAAATGGCTAATTCATAAACAACTATTTCCCATCCTCCAATATCTCCTTGGTCGTTTCTGCTTGGAAATTTTGCTATCCACAGGCTACCTTCATTATCTACAATACTAGCTTTAGGCCTGGCCCCGCCCAGCGAAGCTCCAGGGGAAATTAGGATACTTAACCATTTTAAATATTCAGGATCATCAATAACATCGTCTTCCTCTAGCCTTAAACTAATTTCCTCTAGTTCTCTAAGAGAGGTCCATGGTGGACTAGCCGTTTTCTTATTATCACTTAAAAATGGACCATCTTCTTCCAGTTTGAATCTAAGAGCTCCCATTCTATGCCCATCATAAACTCCTAGTAGGTAATCCGTTTCGAATAATTTATTTTCTTCTCTGTCATCAGCTCTGGCCAGAGCAGCCTCTTTTCTACGCATTAAAATTCGGCCCCAACGATCTGGAGAGGAATCCAGAAATATCCCAAAATTATCTTGGTCCTCGTTTAGATAATGTAATCCGGAATACAACTGTAAGCTAGGGTCTAACAATTGAGCTGGTCCACTCTGTAACCAATCTTCGCTGTATTCGAAAGAAAACAACTCTTTGCCTTTTAAACGATCAGAATGTAAGGTCCCCATAAGTAAAGGATCTTCCATGCCTAACCAATGTGCGTATACATCTAGAGATCTTTTATTGTTTTGTTTTACCATTCTTATCTTTTCGTTTTGGTGCTCTCTGATTTGTGCTAATGCTGGCATCTTGTAATTTTCTTCCTAGTTCATCATCCTTAGCCAGTGAAAGAAAATCTTTTTCTAATCCCAATACTTGTAAGACCAATAAGTATGAACCAATACTTACTGTTGGTTTGCCCTTTTCGATTGAAGACAAAGTTGGCCTACTAATATTTGCTCGTTCGGCCACTTGCTCAGAGCTAAATTTTCTTCTCAAACGGGCGAGCTTAATGTTCTCTCCCATTTCATCAAGGATTCTTTTTGTTTTTGGCAATAGTATTAATTTCTTTTTTGGCATAACGCTAAATATATTTTACAAATATAATCATTATTGTAAATTATATTTAGTGTTATAGTAGTAATGATTGAATCTAATTTCAGTAATTCTAGAAAACCCTGAGCGCATGATGTTCGGAGCCAAGCCACCAGCAGAAGTATTGTTAGGCTTATAATCCGCGTTGCAATAGCGAGATTCTAGTACATCCTATTTTAATAACCCTGTCCGTAATTGGATGGGTTTTTTTTGTGGTATATCATCAGATGATTGTAATTGGGGGCTTTTTCCCATTGTGACTTATTCTATACGATTGATGAATAGTGATTGGTATGTTAGTTGCCCCAAGAGAAATGAAAGTCTTATTAAACTCTAATTAGCCTAATTTTATTAAATTTCACAACTAGTTGAAGCATTAGCAAACACACACTTAATGACGAACAAATACTTCATAATAATTTTAATAATTCTTGGGTTTCAATTGGACGCTAGTGCTCAGAAACACGAAAATATATTTACAATATATTTAGTTAGGCATTCAGAAAAAGATTTCTCATCCAACTCCTATGACCCTCCACTTACTAAATGTGGTGAGCAGAGATCAGCGTTTTTAGATAATTTTCTTAAAGATGTAGCTATTGAAGCCATATACTGCACAGACCACGATCGAACTAAAAAAACAGCTTTGCCCACAGCTCAATCTAAAGAACTAGAGATTCAAGAGTATAGTGCTAGCGATCTTGAGTGTTTTTCGGAAGTGTTAATTGATAGAAAACAAGACGCACTGGTAATTGGGCATAGTTATACTACAGGAGTTTTAGCTGGTCTTTTGATTGAGGAGGATATAGGCGATATTGACTTAGATATTTATGACCGCATTTATCAAGTGGTTTTTTATAAAAAATGCGGTCGACTTCATTTATTACATTCTTCATTTGTCTGTACTGATTAAATTATAAATGGCCTGCACTCTGTTTGTCTATGGTAGAAACAAAATTGCGTTAAGCAACTCTTTTATTTGCTTCAATGTCTATACAGGATATAGTTCTAGTTTTGGTAGAATAGTTTGGTCCCTTTTCAAGGATGATGAAATCCAATATGCCTGAATAAAGTCTATATATTCATTACTTTTAAACACTTTAAAATCACGGCCTAAACTTTACACAATGATTAAGAGAATTATTTCACTACTTGTTTGTTTCATCTCCTTATATAATTTTTGTTTCTCACAAGACGTACCAATAGATAATTATTCGGTAAATAGTATTGGTCAAGTACAACTATCAATTCAAGCCCAATCAGATAAGTATTATATGTTGCATGCACAGCATAGTCCTACGTTTAACTGGGCCACCTCTATGACTATAGGCGTTGATGGAACTATGGTGATTTCTGAACCAGTAGCAGCCTATCCTTTGGAGAACTATTCTATAACAGAACATGATATAGCTACCCCAGACGATTATGATGGAGATGGTATAGATGATATTACAGAGTTTAATAACATGCCTACAGATGCTCCTATCAACTATGCAGATGCAATTGCACTTGAGGATGGCGCCACTTCCATTCCAGATGCTGAGACCTTTATGGATTTGGCTACAATAAATGATGTCGGGTGGGCTCCATTTCTAGATGGCCAACTGTATGTTAAGTTCGGAATACTTGATAGAGATACTCCTGAGCCAAAGATTTATTTTATCAATAGCAATACCTATTATATACATGCGGCTTTTTTCAATGGAATTGGTGCCACGGTAGATGGAGATGATAGCTCTGGAGAAATCGTTTTTAATCCTAGTGACATTCTTCCAAATGGAGTTATAGGAAGCTATTCATTTAACTTCTCTTTCGGAAATGCATATGATTTTGAAGCTACCCAAAGAACATATGAGTTGTTGGCAGCCAACATGCCTTTTCTTCAGAATAGCATGAACCATTTTATTGGACAGAATGATGAAAACGACTACCTCAATAATTACGCTGATGAATTTGTAGATTCTAGAATAGATGTTGTTTTAGAATCTGATGTTTT
>Ga0075117_1000952_pt1 | contig 18516 bp, 16 predicted proteins | sample AntAceMetag02UKJ_FD_69789 | JGI IMG/M metagenome (GOLD analysis project Ga0075117, IMG submission 69789) | Saline lake microbial communities from Ace Lake, Antarctica - Antarctic Ace Lake Metagenome 02UKJ | ecosystem: Environmental > Aquatic > Non-marine Saline and Alkaline > Saline | place... | reverse complement strand
CAGCCGAAGGCAGGGAGGGGTCGAACGAGCGGAGCAAGTTCGGGGGAGGGCCGAGCACGCTTGATCCCCGCTGCCCCATGCATCGCCCCCTCCCATGCATCGCTCCGCTTGTCCGACCTCCCCCTCACGCTGCGCTTGGGGGTGGTTGAAATGCTCGCCTCTGGTTAGCTCTCTCCAGAGTTAGTCGAAATCGCTATTCGTTGGACTCGGAAGGTCGCCTTCTTGCTCGATCACTTCGACTCAGTCCGGTAGAAAACTCAGTTGCTCCGGAGTGAATTGGCCGGGGTGAACGGTCAGTGTTGTCAGATGCACAAAACGGCGCAGAACGGCGGATTCTGTGATCGGACAACCGCGAACATCCAAGGTCTCGATGGCGTAGCCCGCTTCTTTCTACAGCTCGCGAATTTCTGAGCCGCTGATGTCCAAGGCCTTGGGCTGTAGTCCGGCCAGGATGCTGCCCGAATCGGACAGTCGCTCCAGCCCCTTGCCTCCCACCCGCAACCGTCCGGATTCGAAGTCGTAATCGAACCAGCCGTCGCGCCAATTCGGGTTGATGGAACGCAAGTGTTCTTCGATGATGGCGGCCCGTTGCTTGGGGCCGACCCGGTGCTTCTGGTCATTCAGAAGAATCATGGCTTTGAAGCCATTGAAGTCTTTGATGCGGCGCAACAGACCCACCATTTGATTCGTTGTCAGCCGCTGGTCGTCGTCCGGCTTGATGGCGGCGTACTCGTGAGCCAGATCGCCAATCAGCTGGTCCGGTTCATCCCGCTTTTCGCCTTGGTCAAGGTACTCAGCCGCTTGATTGAAGCGTTGCACGATGAAGTAGTGTTCGCCCATCGATCGCAGGTACACCGGATTGTTAGGTTCAGCGTCCAATGCGGCAAGGAGCAGTCTTTCTGAGCTCACTTCGTCGCCGGCAAGATGCTTTTCAATGACCGCTCTTTCCACCGACTCAGCGTTTTGCACTGATAACTTATTCAATTCGTCGATGCCGGCTTCATACAATCGCAGCGTTTGTTCGACTCTCACGCGAGCTTCTGTGGCTATCCGCTCCTTTGCGGCCATTGCCCAGTAAGACCACGTTGCGCCGCACAGCAGAGCTAGTGAAGAACACAAAACCGTCAGACAGAATCGCTTGTTGCGTTGAAACAGAAACCCGAGCTGAGTGAACACACTGGCTTGTTCTGCGTGTGTTGCGAAACCCGTCAAATATCGACGGACCTCGTCGCCCAGCAATTCAACCGATGCATAACGATGCTCCGGATCGACGGCCATCGCTTTTAACGCGACGGCTTCAAGACTGGCGGGAATATTGCGTTCGGGTGAGCGTTGTCGCGGAGGTGTGATTTCCCCTCTCACTGTCTTGTCGAGTGCCCCATCCGGTTCACCCTCCACCGGGCGCTGCAACGTCAGCAGCGAATACAGGATGCAACCCAGTTGATAGATGTCCGTGCGCGTGTCCCGATTTCCGTCCTTCTGGATTTGCTCCGGCGCCATATAACCGGGAGTCCCTCGCAACTCACCAAACAGTGTGTTGGAACTCAATAAGTCAGAATTCAGCAGCAGTCGTTCGAATTCAATTCCGTCTTCTCGCCCGTAAACTCTTCCCAGACCCCAGTCGCACACCAACACTTCGCCGTAGTGACCCACCTGAATGTTGGCCGGCTTCAGGTCCAAGTGCACCACTTGGATAGAATGAGCATACGCGATCGCGTCGCAGACCTTGACGAACATCTGCAGCAGGTCTTCAGGGGGATAGCGGCTGCATACGTCCGCATTGCCGCGTGTAACTTTTCAAGAAGCTCACCTAAAGAATCGCCGGACTTAAGATCCATCGTGAAGTACGGGCGGTTTTTTAAATCCACTCCGACATCATGGATCGTGATAATGTTGGGATGGTCCAACTGAGCGGTCAGCTAGGCTTCGTGAATCAGCGGGTCGCAAAGTTCCTGCAGCGCATCATCATGCAGCGTCGCCATGGCAACGTGACGTTTGCACCGCGCATCATAAACTCTGAAGACCTGCTTCATGCCGCCTTCAGCAATGAACTCCGCCGATTCGTACCGCGTGGAAATCTGTGACACCGCATGCAGTGAAGGACTGACTTCTTTTTCTTCCAACTGCCCTGAGTTCTCGGCGACGTCATAAAAGGCTGTGAAGTCTGAAATCGTTTTGTGATCCGGCTTGTCCATGTTAACCTTCCAGTTCGCTGATGACGGCCTTGATTTCGGCGATGAAGCGTGCCTTCACGCGACTTTTCAGTGTGTAAACCGAATCCACGGTTAAATTCAGTTCTGCCGCAATCTCATTGGCGGACGTACCGGCATGGCTCATCGTGAATGACTTAACGGCTTCAGCGGAAAACAGTTTTTCAATACGTTCCATTGCCAAACCAGTGACGTAAGCCGCCCATTCCTGTTCGATTCGTTGTTCGATTTCCGACGCAGATCCTTCCAGCCTCTGCAGGAGTTCAAGTTCCTGATCCTGCAGTTCCCTGCGACGTTGAGTTTCCGCGAAGTGATCATAAACGGCGTTCCGCACCACGACGCCCAACCAAGTGCGGAATCTTGCTTTGCTGGCGTCGTAACTGGTGATACTTTTCCGGAGCTTCAGCAGAACGGTTTGAACCAGATCATCAAAGTCGCTGGTGGACACGTTCATGCGATGCAGAACATGGAAAATAAAACGTTCGTAGTATTTCACGAACTCATCCCACGCCTGTTCGTCGCTGGCGTCTCTGGCTCGCAGAATCAGCGACTTTCTGGTCATCCAGCGTTCGGTCAAGTCTGACTCCCCATTGAAAAATCACTTCTAGGCATCATCGCGATCCGCAGTCTTTGTTGCGACTAGCTGATGACGACTGGCCGATGATCGTTCGAATTCAGTATTGCTCGATGCTGATCAGTGTTCAATATGTATTTCGACAGGCGGCAGTGCGAAGGAGCCGATGCTTAACCACTCATATTCTCACCAACCTGTTGCAGGTCGTCGTCTTCCATCACGCCAATAAACGGCAGGTGACGATATTCGTCGTTGTAATCCAGTCCATAGCCAACCACAAACTCATCCGGAATCTTGAAGCCGAAGTAGTCTGGTTCTAGGTCGACTTCGGTGCGAGCCGTTTTCCAGAGCAGGACGGCGGACTTGATGCTGCTGGGGTCAAACTCCTTGACGGCTTCGTACAATCCAACCATCGTGTTTCCGGTGTCGAAGATATCATCCAAGATGACAACGTCGCGACCTTTCAAGTCCGGTACCAGAGCATTATTGATACTCAATTCTCCCGGCGAAGTGCGTGTGCCGCCGTAACTCGCCGCCTGAATCAATGCGACCCGCAACGGCGTGGACGTGGCGCGGATCAGGTCTGCGAGCAGCACAATACTGCCGGTCAGCACGCCTAAGATCGTGAGCGGCCGATCGGCGTATTCAGCGGTTAAGGTCGCTCCGAGTTCTCTGACGCGGGCGTCGATTTCTGTTTCACTGATCAGAGTGCGCATGAATGGGGGTTCAGTTTCGGGTGAGAGATGCAGAATTCGTGACCAGCGTATTTGGAATCGGCGGGAATTCCAGTGAGCGGCCTGCCTGTCACTCATTTCTTCGGGCGATCCATGGATGATTCACGGGTGATTCGGTCTGACAGCTGTTGAAGTCTGTGGACATCAGCCGAAACACAACCAATAGTGTGTCTTTCGTTTTCTGGTCGTTCTTAATCTGCCCCGCTAGTTTTCGCCAATGTTACAATTTCCGGTTGAGGATCAGTCGCGATTACTGCGCAAAACCGTCGTTCGCCGCGTGATATTGGCTGTCGCGTTGCTGTGCGTGGTTGCGATCGGGCTGGTCTTTCCGTTTCCGTTCGGAGGCCGCCTGTCAGGGGAACTCTTTGATCTCGCCCACGCGCCCGTGTTTTGCCTCGCGCTATTGTGTTTGATCGGATTCTGTGATCCACCCGCGATCGGATTGCCGAAGCGTTTCGCCACCATTCTGCCCATGAACATGGGGCGCGCGGTTGCGATCACGATCGCCTTGATGCTGGCTGGAATTGTCGGCGAGTATGCTCAGAAGTTCGCCGGGCGCAACGCCAGTTGGGCCGATGTACTGGCGAATTCCGCCGGCATGCTGGCGGCACTGGCCTGGGTCGCTTCTCGGAAGGTGTCAGGATTTCGCCGCCGGGCATTGGTGGTGGCTGGGCTGGGATTGATCGTCGCGATTAGCGTGAATCCACTGCGCAACGCTTGGGATGCGATTCAGCAGCAGCGAAGTTTTCCAATGTTGTCATCCTTAGAACGAAGTCGAGAACTAGGCAGCTGGGCACGGTATCGTTCAGAGTTCGAACGCTCAACCCAATGGGCGTCAGACGGCGAGTACTCGCTGAAGGCGACGCTGCCGCCAGGCGAATATCCGGGCGTGGCGTTGGTTTACTTCGAACACGACTGGCTTGAATATTCGCAACTGCAGCTGGATCTGATGAATCCGAACGACGAGCCGCTGACGGTCACCGTGAAATTGTTCGATGAATACCACGCGGAAACCGGATATCAGCACAACGATCGATTCGTTCGCAATTTTATATTGCAACCCGGCGTTCCGACACCCATCGCCATCGATTTGGCTGACGTGGAGGCGGCCCCCATTTCACGAAAGATGAATCTCGAGTGCATGTGGTCGATCGAAATCTTTAGCTGCGATGTGATGCGAACGAAATATCTGTTTGTGGATCATTTGCGGTTAACGAAGTAGATTCGGTTTGATGCGCCGCACGCTTCTCAATCGACAGCCGCTTCGGTATTGTGGTGCCTCCTTCCCCAAGCTTACTGAAAGGCCCCGCCGATGCTGGTTCGTGTTCTACTGCCGTTGTGTGTGCTGCTGATCGCTCCGATTGTTGGTCTCGCGGACGAGCCGCTGAACCTGACCGCCGCTGATGGCCAGCAATGGTATCGCGGCAATATGCACACGCATTCGCTGTGGAGCGACGGCGACGACTATCCGGAAATGATTGCGTCGTGGTACAAAGCCCGCGACTACAATTTTCTGGTGTTCACCGATCACAATGTGCTGCTGCAGGGGGACAAGTGGATCGATGTCGAAAAAAACAAAGGCGGCCAGAACGCCTTCGACAAACTGACGGCCAAATTTTCCGGCGATTGGGTGCAGACACGCACAGAAAAAGATCGTCTGCAGGTGAAGTTGCAAACGTTCGACACGATCTTCGACAAGCTGGCTGAGCCGCAGAAGTATCTGTTGATTCAGGGCGAAGAAATCACCGACAAATACAAGAATAAGCCGATTCACTTGTGTGCCACCAACGTAACGGAGCTGCTGCCACCGCTGCACGGCGAAAGTGTTTTGGAAGTGATGCAACAAAACATCAACGCTGCGGTTTCTCGCCGCGAACGAACGGGCGAAAAGACGCTCGTGCATCTGAACCATCCCAATTTTGGTTACGCTGTGACTGCCGAACAGTTAATGAGAGTCATCGGCGAAAATTTCTTCGAAGTCTACAACGGCCATCCGGGTGTTAACGATTCCGGTGACGCCACGCATGCGTCCACCGAACGCATGTGGGACATCATCAACACTTGGCGACTGGCAAAGCTAGAGCTGCCGATCATGTACGGCTTGGCCACCGATGATGGGCACAACTACCACGTTGAAGAACCCGGAAAGGCCAGCCAGCCTGGCCGCGGCTGGGTGATGGTTCTGGCCGACACACTCACACCCGATGCGATGGTGATGGCTTTGGAAGCCGGCAGCTTTTATTCGTCCAGCGGCGTGACGCTCAATAGCATCACGCTGGCGAAAGGCACGCTGACCGTTGACATTGCTGCTGAAGAAGGTGTCGAATACCAAGTCGATTTCATCGGCACGCTCAAAGGCTTCGACGACGCATCGCAGCCAGCCATCGACGACGAAGACAAGGCCAAAGAACTCACTCGCCTCTACAGCGACGAAGTCGGTGCTGTCTTGCAAACCAGCAAGGGGGCAACCGCCAGCTACAAATTCAGCGGCACTGAACTGTATGTTCGAGCAGTCATAACGTCTTCGCGTCCTCATCCCAATCCCTCAGAAGCGGGTGATTTCGAAAAGGCGTGGGTGCAGCCAATGGCGCCGTAACGGAACAACGGCCACTGTGTTGCAGGATGGGCAGTCGGTCGGTGCGAAACACGTGACTGACGGCAACGAAGACATCGGGAGACTGGCTGGGGACGCGGTTCGAGCCACCTTTGGAATGAAACAGGGCATCACCTATTCAATTTCCGGCGTCGAAAGATATCCACTGCCCATGCAGCCTAGGTCACCGTAGCCCATGTCGTCCGCAAGGATGATCAGAACGTGCGGTCTGTGTGAAGACTGCACGACAGTGGGCAGCGCTAGAACGAGGATCAAAAACAGACGAATGGAGTTCACGGAAAGGTTCCTCTGGCAAGATATCGTTGCGGTTCAACCTGAGGTGCAGCGTAGCAGGAATGGGCCCCGCCGGCCAATTGCGATTGTCTTCTCTCCACTGGTAACCGGCCCTGAACTGCTCAGTTGCCTTTTAGGATTCTCAGGTCGGCCTGAACGACCGGGACAAGCGAAGCAGCATACTTGGAAACAGGCGATCTGTGGGCGGATCGTCGACTTCATCTGAGAGGAAATACTTGCCATTGATCTTCATCATGTAGATTACCGCACCGCGAGTCTTACCATTTCGTCCCTGAGGGTTACTCAAAAGAACGGCCGTTAGCAGACCATTGGTCTTTTCTGATGAATAGCGAAAAGCGGAAAATGCGATCCGATTCTGAACGTCATTCGCCAATTCCCGAATACCATCGTATGAAGGCAGCCACGCATTCCCTTGAATCAACTGCCGACCTGCTGCAAGTCCCTCGCCATTGCCAATCTTCATGCAGAACTGCTCAACAGTTTCCCGTGGTGTGTCATACCCTTGGCAATTTTCGGACATGCCGTTAAGCAAATCGATCTGGGAAGCCGTCAGTTGTATGCTTCCGGTGATCTGCGGAGACGAATGCTGCGGATCTGACGAGCTGCCTTTGCGTTCGGAATCCTTCACATTCGCATCTACCAAATGCCCCCTTACTTCCTGCTCTCGCGTCGCACGATGAGGTTGATTCTTCGCCAAGAGTTCCTGAAACCTCCGATCGTGCTCGGCCATTCTCTCCTGCACCCAAGCAGGAGGCTCAGACGACTTTGCCTTGTCACCTGACCACATAAAGGAGCCGATCAGGTACCCGATTCCGAGCAACAACGCAGCGGCAACTCCGCCCACGATAAGAAAGGTCTTCTTGGAATGCTTTTCGTTTCGAGCTCTCGAAGACTTCGAGTGTGTTGGTCTGGCTGGAGGTTTGGCAGTTCCAGCAGCTGATCGCTGCTTTCCGCGAGATGGCGGAGACGTACGCCCAGAATCGGGGCGTATTTCCGGAACGCTCAGCAATCCGCTGCACTCCGGACACCTGATCCGCTTGCCAGACATTTCATCTCGGAGTCTCAATCTGCGCCCACAAGGACACGCAATACAAACAGACATCAACACTCTTCCTCGACTGAGTTCGGCGGCAGTTGCAGTTGCCGTTGCAGCGGGTTATCGCGGCACAACATTGTACTTTGCGACTGTCATAAAATGCGTTATCCGTGAGTGAAATTCGCAGATTATCGAAGGTGTGCCGGGGCATGAAATGATTGCCAAAGGCAGCTTCGCTTAGTCCGGTGGCAGGGAAACTGTTCATTTATCATGTGTGTCACGAGCTTGCCCGTGCATTTCTCCCCGCACCCATGGCATTTCACTCCAAGCGGACTCACTTCGGTTGTTAGTCTTACCTTGCATCTGCGGATGAGTTGCCGGTGACTCTTAGCAAGTACGACGAACGGGTGAGTACGATGGCGACTGCTTCAACAATTCCTGTGAAGACGAGGCGTGTACGGATTGGGTGGCTCCTGATCCTTCCTGTTGCTGCGTCGTGGATCTTTGTTCCGGAACTTTCGCCATTCGTGACGATGTGTGCCATTTCTTTGTCGCTCTTTGTCCTGATCAAGTTGCACATCCTGACGCACTATGTTGCCTCCGGAAAGCAGGTGTCTCGATTCGACACGCTGGCGTGGTTCTTCGCTTGGCCGGGGCTCGATGCTCGCGCGTTCTTCAGACGGCGCGTTGTTGAACCACCCACAAAGTTCGAATGGTTGAGCGCTGTTGTGAAAACGGGCTGCGGTGGTTGGATGTTGTTCTACGTGGCTCCCGCAATGCGAGCCACCGCTGACTTACTGTCCGGCTGGGCGGCTCTGATTGGAATTGTGTTCCTGCTGCACTTCGGAACGTTTCACTTGGCGGCCTTGTTTTGGCGAAGCCGTGGGCGCGATGTGAAGCCAATCATGAACGCCCCGATTTTAGCCACCTCCGTGACTGAATTCTGGAGTCGCCGGTGGAACTTGGCGTTTCGAGATTACGCATCGCCGTTTCTGTTTGTGCCGCTGGTGCGGCAGACGAATTCTGCTGTTGCGGTTTTGGCCGGATACACGTTCTCTGGAATGGTGCATGAACTTGCGATTTCTGTCCCTGCCCGAGCGGGATACGGATTGCCGACACTGTATTTTGCGATTCAGGGAACGGCGATGCTGATCGAACGAGCGGCCGAAAAACGCGGCGTCAGATTGACTGCTGGCATTCGTGGTTGGATCTGGACGGCGATTGTCACAGTTCCAGCGGCGTATCTGTTGTTTCATCCGCCGTTTATTCGAGCGATCGTGTTACCCGTGGTTGACGCCGTTGCTGGATGGCTGTCCTGACTTTCTAATGCGTCAAATGGAGCTTACCGTGCCGACTCTGGAAACGTTGATAATGATCTCAGGCATCATCCACTTGGGAACGTTGCTGGGCAGTGCTCAAGTGCCTCGCGAACTGCGGTTCAGCGAAGATTTACCGAAGTTGAATCCACTGCTGCGGCACTGGGTTCTGGTGGCTGGCGGCTACATCGTGTTTAACATCATCGCATTCGGAGTGATCTCAATTGTCTTCCACGAAGAACTCGCCGCGCGTTCTGTGATGGCGCGTGTGTTCTGCGGCTATGTGTCGCTGTTTTGGGCGATCCGGCTGGTCATTCAGCTGTTCTTCTTCGACGCCAAGCCGTACCTGCGGAATGCCTTTTTGAAGGCTGGCTACCATGGCTTAACGCTGGTGTTCACGTGGCAGACGCTGGTTTATGGCTGGGGGGCAGTCGGAAACTGATTGTGTTGCCAGAAAGCGCTCAGTCCTGTGCGACTGAGCATCATGACCGGTGGGAACCGGCCTACAAAGATTCTCACACGTCAACACTTCATTTGGTTAGGTCAAACACGGACGCCGTCACCGCTAGTTTACACTGCTGACGATTCAACACGTTGATAAGCGCCCGCGTTACGTTGCCATCCTCTTTCCATTCTGACAGCGGCCGCAGTGTTCCACCCTCCAATTCAATTTCCGTTTGTTTCCACGTCTTCCTGTCCCGAGCCGTCAGCGTTTGTCGATTCAATAACCCTATCACCATTAGAGGCCCTACCTGGGAAACAACTAGCTGAGCAGTGTGATGGACTTGGCCTCCCATAATTTGGTGCCAATTGGAGCCGTCATCTGGTAGGTAAAACGCGTGTTGTGAGAAAGGCAACAGCGTCCGCACCTTACCGAGCACAAATCTTTTCCAGTGCCGAATGGCATCGCGCAATCGACACGCTACTTCGGGCCTGAATTCACCATTTTCGAGTGTGAAAAGGGCTGTACGGAGAGAAACCGATGTAGCAAAGTCGGTAAGGCTCGGGCCGTAATAGAGTGGATCATTACCTTTGGTCGCGTCCAACAGCTTTGTAAACTCTGTCTCTCCACGACCGATCGTTCCTTCGCACTGCGAGCAGAACCAACGCCGTTTGTACTGGCGATTGGTCCGGCGGCGTTTGGTGACGTCACAGAACTCCCCGCCTCTCTGGTTGTTGGCGACCCAACGTTTATAGCCACACCTGGGCCAAACGTGGCTCTCGTGGAGACGTTTCATCTCGCCGCATAGTCGACATTGCCCCTGAGCTGTCATCCTGAACTCCCAATGCTTTATGGCGATGGGACACGAACGAATCCCGCAGGTTCGCGACCTCGCCCGCTACGCTTTTGCCAACTGACGCAGCACCGTATGTAGAATTCCGCCGTTGCGGTAGTACTCAACTTCGACGGGTGTGTCGATGCGGCAGGTGGTGACGAAGTGGACTTCTTCGCCGTTGGCTTTGCGAGCTGTGACTTCCACCGCTTGGCGGCATTCCAGAGAATCGTCGAGGCGGATGTCGAAGATTTCCGTGCCGTCGAGTTCTAGACTTTCGCGGCTTTCGCCTTCGCGGTACTGCAGCGGCAATACACCCATGCCGACTAGGTTGCTGCGGTGGATGCGTTCGAAGCTGGTGGCAATGACGGCTTTGATGCCCAGCAGGAATGTTCCTTTGGCGGCCCAGTCGCGAGATGAACCGGTTCCGTATTCTGCTCCGGCGAGTGCGATCAGTGGCACGCCTTCAGCTTTGTACTGCATCGCGGCTTCGTAGATCGAAGTTTGTTCGCCAGATGGATACTTGGTCGTGACGCTGCCTTCGGTTCCGGGAGCCAGCATGTTTTTCAGGCGGATGTTGGCGAAGGTACCGCGCGTCATCACACGGTCGTTGCCGCGACGACTGCCATAGCTGTTGAAGTCTTTGATCTCCACACCCTGCGCCTGCAGATACGCTCCCGCAGGACTGTCCGGCTTGATGGCTCCCGCAGGACTGATGTGATCTGTTGTGGTAGAATCACCCACAGAAATCAGACACCGCGCACCTTCGATGGCGATGATTGGTGCCGGTGTTTCCGGCATGTCGACAAAGAACGGCGGTTCCTGAACATAGGTGCTCTTGTCGTTCCATTCGTACAGTGCGGTGTCGGAACTCTTGATGGCCTGCCATTCTTCCGGACCATCCGCCGCGCTGGCGTATTGTTCGGTGAACATTTCCGGCGTCATCGACGCGGAAATTGTGCTGGCGATTTCTTCTTGAGTCGGCCAAATGTCTTTCAGGTACACGTCGTTGCCGTTCTGATCTTGGCCGAGCGGATCGTTGTCCAAGTCGATGTCGACGGTTCCGACCAGTGAGTACGCAACAACCAGCGGCGGGCTGGCCAAGTAGTTGGCTTTCACCAGCGGGTTCACGCGGCCTTCGAAGTTGCGATTACCAGACAGCACGGCTGCCGCCACAAGGTCGCCCTTGGTGACAGCGTCCGCGACAGGTTCTGGCAGTGGTCCGCTGTTGCCGATGCAGGTTGTGCAACCGTAGCCGACCGTTTGGAATCCGAGTTCGTCAAGCGGCTTGTCGAGGCCGGACCTAGACAGATATTCGGTGACAACGCGAGAACCCGGTGCCAAGCTGCTTTTGACCCACGGCTTGCGAGTCAGTCCTTTGGCGACAGCGTTGCGAGCCAGCAGGCCGGCACCAACCATCACGCTGGGGTTGCTGGTGTTGGTGCAACTGGTGATGGCTGCGATGACGACGGCACCGTCGGTGATTTCGGAACTGTGCCCGTTGTCTTCGACTTTGACGGCGGCTGATGGAGCATCTTTGCCAAACGTTGATACGAGGTCTTTCTTCCAGGCAGCGTGCATGTCTTTCAGTAGGATGCGGTCCTGAGGGCGTTTCGGACCCGCCAGCGATGGAACGATGGTGTTCATGTCCAGTTCGATGGTGCTGGTGAATTCCGGTTCCGGTGCGTCGTCGAGTCGGAACAGGCCCTGTTCTTTGGTGTAGCGTTCCACCAAGTCAACCAGTTCATTCGAGCGGCCCGTGCGTCGCATGTAGTTCAGGGTTTCACTGTCGACCGGGAAGAAGCCCATCGTCGCACCGTATTCCGGAGCCATGTTGGCGAGTGTGGCTCGGTCAGCGAGACCCAGTTTTTGCATGCCTTCGCCGTAGAATTCGACGAACTTGCCAACGCAACCGTGAGCTCGCAGCATTTGCGTGACGGTCAGTACCAAGTCGGTTGCTGTTGCGCCTTCGGGCAGTGCGCCGGTGAGTTTCATGCCGACGACTTCTGGTGTCAGCATGTAAATCGGTTGGCCCAGCATCACGGCTTCGGCTTCGATTCCGCCGACGCCCCAACCCACGACGCCCAAGCCGTTGATCATGGTGGTATGACTGTCCGTGCCGACCAGACTGTCTGGATACGCGACGCCATCCGTGACCATCACAACCTTGGCGAGGTACTCCAGATTCACTTGATGCACGATGCCAGTTGCTGGCGGCACAACGCTGAAGTTTTTGAATGCCTTTTGGCCCCAGCGAAGAAATTCGTAACGTTCGGCGTTGCGTTGAAATTCAATTTCGACGTTGTGCTGCAGCGCGAAGCGGCTATTGAATTCATCCACCTGTACGCTGTGGTCCACGACGAGGTCACACTGCACCAGCGGATTGATCTTTGTGGGATCGCCCCCCATTCGCACCATGGCACTGCGTAGTGCGGCGAGGTCCACGACGGCGGGGACTCCGGTGAAGTCCTGCAGCACAACGCGACCGGGTTTGAATGGAACTTCAACCTGCGCGGGAGCTTTGGCGTTCCAGTTGGCGAGGTTCGTCACATCGTCCGGGTTGACGATGAAACCGTCGACATTTCGTAGGCAGGCTTCCAGCAGAACGCGGATCGAATATGGAAGTCGGTCGATATTGCCAATCCCATCTTCGGCCAGTTTTTTCAGGCGGAAGTATTTTACATCGCCGCCGGATGTGGACAAAGTTGCTTCAGCGCCGAATGGATTGGGAGAGGTCATTGAGTAACACTTATTGATATGGGGTGTTTTGATTGTTGCGGCCAGAATTGCTAACTGCGTTTTCCATGCGTCAACGGCGTCGCCAGTGAAACACGTCGCCAGCATTGTAGACAAGTTTAGAGCAGTCTCAATTCGCAGGGGTTTCCGTTGCAAATTCATTCAGAATTCTCGGCACTTTCGGGACTGCTGTTCACAGTTGGTGTCTTAAAGCGCCACTGCTTCTCAACCATGGTTCTAGCGTCCCAGCCTTAGGTTAGGTTAGGTTAGGTCAGGCCACGCCACGCCCAGCTCAGCACCGTGAAAAATCGGTTGAGGCATTCGGTGAGGTCAAAATGTGAGCGATTCCCCATGCAAACACACGGCCACGGCCATTTGTCGCCCTGTAGCCTTTGTCCAAATTTCTGGCGTTGGAAGCTTGGTTTTCCTTGGGTTTCAGCTTGCCGCCGGGATTGTGCTGGAAGGATTCCCCCATAAGATCACCTGCCGAATCAGTCGACCGGAAACTTTGTGACACTTCGACCGAATGCAGCAGACGACAGAAACCCAGCCGTTTTGGCGCTCGCCACGGATCCGAACAACCGTGGCGAGCGCCAAAACGGCTGGAGAACACGAACCACTTCAGACGGCTGAAGTGCTACGAAATGTCAAAGCCATGCGAACCCTCAAGTACGAATACCGAGATCCCTTGGAAGTCATCTGGCTGAAAGCGGCCGAAGACATGGGAATGCACATCCAACGCAGCGATGATGTGTTTGCGTCGTGGAACGGAAACGGCGTGCTGCACATCGGTGGCCCAGAAACGCTCGACCCTGACGACTCGCTGGCGCAGATGATCTTTCACGAAACCTGCCACGCCTTAGTGGAAGGTCCGGACGCATTGAACAAACCGGACTGGGGACTCGAAATCGACAACCCCGCGCACCGTGTTCGTGAGCACGCGTGTCTCAGGCTGCAGGCGGCGTTGGCGGCACCGCACGGTCTTAGACAATTCTTCGCAGCCACCACAAACTTTCGCAGGTACTACGATCAGCTGCCGCAAGATCCGCTGTTAGATGATGGCGATCCCGCCACACCGCTGGCTCACGCGGGTTCGCAACGCCTGCTGACAGGTGACTGGGCCGTGCCACTTTCGAATGCGCTCCAGCGGACAGCTGCGATCGCCGCCATCGTGAAACAAGTGGCAGCGGCTGACTCATTATGGTCGGTCGGGTGAGCTGGCAAAGCCGGCGGCTAGCGCCGTGCCGCTCACGAATTTTGATTAAATCGACAGCCTCGTGAAATTGGCGGGGGACGGTTGTGGTATCAAGAATGAAATCCAATCGTCGCGCACAAAAAAACGCGCCGCACGAATGGATCGTACGCCGCGTCGGAATCGAAAACTGCGGAACGCAGTCCGATTTGTCTTACAGCATTTTTTGAATCTGAGCAATCACGGCGTCAGTCTTCAGGTCTTTGATGTCGGCGACAGAAACGCTGCCGTAGACTTTGCTTTCGTTGGCCATGACGATGGTGATGGCCGCTTTCGGGCTGATACCATAGTTGTCTGGGCCGTTTTCGAATTCGTTCGGCACAACGAATGGGACGCTCATGGCTTTGCTAGCGGTTGCCATTTTCTTGGCGGCAGCAGAAGCGTCTTCTTTGTCAGTGGCCATCACGTTCACGAATGCAGTCAGTTTAGAATCTGCATTCTTTTTGATCGCAGCGTCGATCGCCTGAACCAACTTGATCACATTTTCGTCTGATGATCGAGTGAACACCATGACCTGTGGTCGTGAACCGTTCTTGCAGCGGTAGCACAGGTTGTCGCCTTCTGAAACACCGTCTTCTGCGGCACCCGCACATTTGGTGACATTGAAGGCACCGATTCGGCTGCCAACTTTTGGTCCGCTGGCTAGTTCTTCACCAAAGCTGACGGCCGATGTGACACACAGTGCCAAACCAAAGATAAAGCAATTCTTCACAATTCGCTCCTGTTAAATATGGGGACTGTTTTTGTGCACCACAATGCACAGTGTTGGGGTCGTGAGAAAGCAGAGCCACGGAGCCCTTAATCTGTTGGGTAAGCCGCTCAATTACGCGAACTTACCGCCCAAATCAGGAACTGTCTTGAAGGTTAGAACCTGCTTCCTGACAATTAGTGTCGCAGAGCTGGACTTGATTTTCCAGCAATCCAGCAAGGAAGTTTTCTGAGTTGTGCGGCACTTCACATTGTCAGCCGAAACTATTGGTTTTTTCAGCAGTTTATGGACTTCCTCAGACTGCATTCTTTAATAGACTGAGCCCGACAGCTGGATTTTCCCTTCCGCCAACTGCGAAAAATGTCCCTGAGTAAGACCGTTTATGAGCCATCTGAATCGACAATGCCTCGTTGTTTTGATGTTGCTGTGGGCTAGCAACTGTGGCGGTGTGGCGTCCGAAGTGGATCGTTCGCCCGTGGATTTGTCGTTGTCGCCCGATGGTCGTTGGCTGGTGACGGCCAACGAGACATCGAGCAGCGTGTCGTTGATCCGGACGTCCGATCAGCAGGTGATGGCCGAAGCAGCCTGCGGCAGTCATCCTGTGGACGTGGAATTTTGCCCCGATGGCAAAACGTTTTTGGTAACCAGCGAATGGTCGGGCGACGTGACCATCTTCAGCATTGCCGACGGAAATCTCAAGCGAACCGGACTCATCAGTGTGGGCTTCGAACCCTGCGCTGTGACGATTACTCGCGACAGCCAACGCGCCTTCGTGGGCCTGTTTGCCAGCGGGCAGGTGGCGGAAATCGATCTGCCGAATCAACGCTTAGTGCGCCGAATTGACGTCGGCCGCTGGCCACGTTCTCTAACACTCAGCGCCGATGATACACGACTGGCCGTCGGCTGCAGCGGTGAATCGCAGGTGTCTGTTCTGGATGCGAACACCGGTGAGAAGCTGTACCAAGAACCTCTCGCTTATGGAGTCAACATTGGTCACATGCTTTCGTCGGCGGATGGAAAGTACGCCTACTTTCCTTGGATGGTGTCGCGTACAAATCCGATCAATGTCAGTAATCTTCGCAAAGGCTGGTTGCTGGCCAGTCGGATCGGGCGCGTGCGATTCGATGGCCCCGCTGATCGAGAAGCAATCTCACTGGATGTTCCCGAATTGGCGGTTGCCGATCCACACGGAATCGTGATCAGTCGCGACCAGCAACGACTGGTGGCATCATCATCGGGAACTCACGAGCTTCTGGTGTATCGTCTGCCCGACCTGCCCTTCATTGGATCCGGCGGGCCAGGCGATTTGATCGAACGCGAATTACAACACGACCGCGATCGTTTTTCTCGCATCGAAGTCGGCGGTCGCCCCATGGGAATGCAGTTGGCTGCCAACGACCGCACGCTATACGTGGCCAACTATCTGAAAAACTGCGTGCAGGTCGTGGATCTGAATTCCCAGTCGATCACCCACGAAATCGAACTCGGCGGCCCGGCGGAAGTGTCACTAGCTCGCCGGGGAATGGAGATTTTTTACGACGGCCAACGAAGTCTCGATCAATGGTACAGTTGCCATTCCTGCCATCAAAATGGCGGCACAAATTCCCGAGCGATGGACACGATGAACGATGGCACCGCTCAAACGCTAAAGACCGTGCTGCCCCTGTATCATGTGACCGAAACCGGCCCGTGGACATGGCATGGCTGGCAGCAGGATTTGGACGATGCGATGCACAAGTCGATCACGTCCACGATGCTCGGGAAAGCTCCAAGTGCTCGGGACAAGCTGGCTCTGCTGACGTATCTCGAAACACTGGCCACACCCCCCAATCCATTTCGCAATCCTGACGGATCACTGACCGTTGGGGCAGAACGTGGCCGCCAAGTGTTCGAAAGCGATTTCGCCGCATGTGCCCAATGTCATCACGGCCCGCATTTTTCCGACGGCAAAAACCACGACGTCGGTTTGAATTCTCCCGACGACTTTTACGAAAACTACAACACGCCATCGTTGCGTGGAACCTATCGCAAGGCACTCTGGCTGCATACTGGTCGAGCCCGCTCGCTGGAACGAGTCGTCACCGACCTGCACAGCCCGGAAAAAGTGGCTGGCACGCGCAAGCTGACGGAACAGGAAGCCCGCGACTTGGTTGAGTATTTGAAATCGCTGTGACCGTGTCAGATAGAATCAGCCTCTTTGATGCTCAGGCGATTGAACAATTGCGAAAGACACTGCGGCTTGATCCGCAGCAGATTCGCGTGCTGCGCAACAAGCTGTTGAAGAGATTTCTTGCGGACGAAATTGCGTTGTCCGAGTTTCCGGCGGCCGATCAGATCCACTGCCACACGCTGAACGTGTTTCGACGTTGCGATTCAGAAATCGACGGGGCTTCGAAACTGTTGTTCCAAACGTCAGCGGGCATGCTCATCGAATCTGTAATTCTACGCATCGCAACCGGCCGCACAACGCTGTGTGTGTCCAGCCAAGTCGGTTGCGCGGCGGCCTGTGATTTCTGTGCCACTGGCAAAATGGGGATTGCTCAGGATTTGTCGGCCGCAGAAATTCTGGATCAGGTTCTACAGGCCGGGCAGATCCTAGCGGCAGAAGATCGGCGTTTGCAAAACGTGGTGTTTATGGGCATGGGAGAACCGTTCCACAACGAAACCAACCTGCACGAAGCGATCGAAGCGTTAACCGCAACTCACTTGTTCGATCGTTCGCCCGGCAGCATTCTGGTCTCAACAGTCGGCGTTGTCGATGCGATGTTGCGCTGTGCAGAACGATTTCCACTGGTGAATCTGGCTTTGAGTCTACACAGTGTGGATCAGCAGACACGCGAACAGATCATCCCATTGGCGAAGAAGTATCCGCTGCATCAGTTACGGTCAACGCTGCAGGAAGTCAATCGCATTCAGCAGCGTGAAACGATGATTGAGTATCTGATGCTGGCGGGAGTTAATGATTCGCTGGATGACGCCCGGCAGCTTTCTGAATGGCTGGTTGGAATTGATGCTCACGTGAATCTAATTCCCTACAACGCGATCGACGATTCCCCGCATCTGAGCGGCACTGTTCGAGACGAAATCACAGCGTTTGCAGATGTGTTAAAAGCGACTGGCCAAAAAACAACAGTCCGCTATTCGTTAGGCAGCGACATCGCTGCGGCCTGCGGCCAACTGGTCAAAAAAGAAAACCGCCAGCGCGCCATCGACGCGCATCGATAGGCCGAATTTTCGGGTAGGACGGGCATGCTTGCCCATCGACACCGTGCAGAATGTTTGGCCGCAAAAACACAGAGCGCTGCAAGGCCGACACAGCCTCTGCCGGTGGCGTGAGCCACCGGAAGTATCGAGGCCTAATGGCCCCGGCAAAGGCTGTGTCAGCCCATTCGGGCCGGAGTGGCAGATTGCAAATCACATTTCCCCAATGTCTTCCCTTGTTGAAATTCTTCACGGCGTTGCCTGCCGGGAAGGAATTCGCAGAGCAGCTGCGACCCTGTCCTCACGCATCCAAAAACAAGAACCGCGTTTGCCAACACAACATCCGTAAGTCTCAACAACACCGCTCCAAAAACTTCTGCCCCAACCGTCGTCGCAGCATTTCGTAAAATTCGGGAGACTGCACGCGTTCACGCTGTAGCCGCGATAGCCACGCTAACGATTCCGACCACGCTTCCTCTGGCGGCAACTCCATGGCCACCCAGCCCGGTCGAGCCTCCCGAATCACGATACCCGACAACGTCACGGCAGGCTCGTTCAGAATCGTG